>Susan_p2__coassemble_490_pt1 | contig 34218 bp, 29 predicted proteins | sample Susan_p2__metabat2_low_PE_004 | metagenome-assembled genome bin Susan_p2
CTTTGCCGTCTTATATCCCATGATTGATCATGGGTTTTACGACGGAGGCTATAAAACTTCTGCATTTCAACTCAAAAATCGTTCAAAATAGGCCATATTTCACCTAAGAGCTTGAGAGCTTTCGAACTTTTTGGTATAGTTAAGCACTTTTCCAAGGAGTCATTCTTCGTGGACGTTTTGTAATGCCCGAGAGAATGCTCGAAAACTCATTGGAAACTGAAGAATAACCAGCCGCTTCCCTTTTGTGCTGAAGCGTCCTTTTAAATGCTTAATGCCTTTGAAAGCGGCTGTAACTTAACAGCCGTCACTTTTAATAAGGCAAGGAAAAAACAATGGCTAACACCAAACAAGCTCGTAAGCGCGCTCGTCAAGCTGTTGCGCGCAATCAGCACCTTTCTGCTCAACGCTCTCAATATCGCACCGCCATCAAGGCCGTTCGTAAGTTGATCGTTGCTGGCGACAAGGCTGCTGCCGCTGAATCTTTCAAGAAGGCTCAAATCGTTATCGACACGATGGCTAGCAAGAACGTTTTGCACAAGAACGCTGCTGCTCGTCATAAGAGCCGCTTGGCTGCCGCTATCAAGGCAATGGCCTAATTTAGCGTAGCTTTCAAAGCATTCGAGGGATGATCTAACGATCGTCCCTTTTTTGTTGTCTTCGCTTTCTCCTCATTCTCATCATCAATGAGGAGAATGCGGTTAGTATCGATTAATACAGAGCAGTGTCAAACAAAATGAGGAATGAAATACTCACTCCTCACCTTGAACTTCCTTCAATGACTAGCGTTCAATTTCATAGTTCAATTTCATACGGCCAATGGATAATCCCACCCATATCATAGACCGTCTCATACCCCAAAGCCTTTAACTTTTGAAAGGCGGCACGCGTACGAACCCCAGAGCGACAATAAATAATCAAGGGTCGCTTTAAGTCCTTAGGCAACATGGGATGCATCACCTGAGCAGACATTTCATCATTATCAATGAGGATGGCACCCGGGATATGTCCTGCTTCATATTCAAAAGGATGACGAATATCAATTAACGTGACGTTATCGCCTAACTCTTCAAGTAACTTTTTTCCTTCTTCTGCAGAAATTCTCATGATCCAAAACCTTACTTAAACTTCACTTTCAAAACACCAACGCCTTGTACACCACCTTCCAATACGTCTCCACGGTGAATCGTACCGACACCAGCTGGTGTACCAGTCATAATCAAGTCACCCGCTTTTAATTCATACAAAGAAGATAAGTAGCTAATCATTTCAGGCACCGACAAGATCATCTCAGCCGTTGTACCTTCTTGGCGCTTTTGATTGTTCACATAAAGCCACAACTTCATGGGCTCATTATCAGGCGTACGAGAAGCGGGCTTAAGAGCCGTCATCGGGGCAGATTCATCAAAACCCTTGGCAGTATCCCAAGGTTGGCCCTTAGCTGCGCTTGCACGTTGCAAATCACGGCGCGTTAAGTCAAGGCCACTCGCATAGCCCCACACATGGCTCATGGCCTCTTCTACAGGGATATTCTTGCCACCCTTGCCAATTGCGACCACTAATTCAATTTCATGTTGCAAATCGTCTGTTGAGACAGGGAAATCCAACTCCAACATTTCATTGTCTGGCGCATAAACCGCAGCATCAGCGGGCTTCAAAAAGATACTCGGTAGCGTCTTTTCTCCCAATTGAGCATTAACGGCTGCATAGTTTCGAGCGACACCATAGATTCGATGAATCGGGAAATAGAGATCTTTTTCACCATCAATTGGCAATACAGCTTGGGCTGGGGGCGCAAATAAAAAGGGCATTTCACATTCTCTTAATTCAAAAATAACGAAGCAATTATAGACTGAGTGCTAGAAATGAAAAAAGGACCAGTATTTTTTCAACTGATCCTTCTTGGCGTTAGCTTATTTAATTAGGCTTCATCTCGCACTGGTTTCACAGGGTTAGGCAACCCACGACACCAGAGATAAATTTCGTAGATATAGCCACTAATGGCATAGCCACAGAAAAGGATAAACAGTGACAAGGTCGGATTACTTGAGAAAGCAATCACGATAACACAGGCCACCAACACGACCCAAAACGGAATCGTACGAACAAAGCCCATGTTCTTACCACTAAAGAACGGCGCATTAGAAACCATGGTTACACCAGCGTAGATCGACAATGCCGCCGTAATTTCTGGCATGTATTGAACCATCCAAGGAGAAATTTGACCGGCTTGGGCTAACCAAACAAAGCCCATCACCAAAGCGGCACCCGCGGGACTTGCTAAACCTTGGAAAAAGCCCTTATCAATCACACCAATATTGGCATTAAAACGAGCAAGACGAATAGCGGCACCTGCGCAATAAATAAATGCAGCAGCCCAACCGAAGTTACCCAAGTCCTTTAACGCGAACTCATAGGCAATCAATGCAGGACAAACACCAAAAGCGGTCATGTCAGCAATTGAGTCAAATTGCTCACCAAAAGTACTTTGCGTATGCGTTAAACGGGCCACGCGACCATCGCAACCATCTAAAAGCATGGATAAGAAAATCGTGGCAGCAGCAAGACCAAAATGGCCTTCCATGGCTTGAGCTACACCCCAAAAGGCGCAGAAAAGCGAAGCCATCGTAAAGGAGTTAGGCAATAAGTAAATGCTACGAGCACGAGCTTCTTTGATGCGAGATTGCATGTTTGCGCGTGCAGAACGTCGAATCTTTCTCATGGGAATTCGATCCTTTTTAATTATTGATCATTAAGCCTTCGGGGCTAATTTGGCCAATACCGTTTCCGTACCGAGTACCTTCTCGCCAATCGTGACGCAAGGCGTAGCATCTAACGGCAAGTAAATATCAGCTCGACTACCAAAACGGATAAAGCCGTAACGTTGTCCCTTATGAAGCTCATCGCCCTTTTGCACATAGCAAAGAACACGTCGAGCCACTAAACCGGCCACTTGAACAACCGTAATACGCGTGCCATCGTCCAAACGAACAATCATGGCATTGCGTTCATTTTCGGTACTGGCCTTATCCAAGTCTGCATTTAAGAATTTGCCTGGATAATATTGGACATCTTCAATAACACCAGCCACCGGAGAGCGTTGGCAGTGCACATTAAAGATATTCATAAAGACACTAATCATTAAAGCCTTTTCTTGGGTGTAGGGATTCACCGTTTCTTCCACTTTAATGACTCGACCGTCCACCGGGCAGAGCACCGCATCAGGCATCGCTGGCACTTCACGAGCAGGATCGCGGAAAAATTGCGTCACCAAAATAAATAGGATCCACAACACAGCGGCGATAAAGCCAAAACCAGCCAAAGACGTCCACAATGCAGCGACAACGAATGTAATGGCAATAAAGGGCCAACCTTCACGGGCCAAAATGGGATGAGGATAGTTCGGATTCACTCTTAATTGCTCCAAGCAACATTAGGTTAATCTATTATTTTACGCTATTAAAAACTTTTTCTGCTCACTTATGGGGATGGGCTTGCTTTTGCAATTAAAGATTCCATGACTTTGAAACAAAAAATAACATGGATGTAAGGCAATCTACTTAACTTGAGCTAGACCCACAAAATTTACTTGTAAAATGTTACTTAATGCTTTCTTTGTGGCGCCATCCATTGAGGCCTACCGCAAGAAAACATCATCTCGTTCAGACTCTAACGCATTAAAACTCCCCAAAAGTCTGAATCTCTACTCGTATCCCAAGAAGCTTTCTCTTGTTGGAATTCTCTTGTTTTTAGGAGCACTGAAATGCTTGGTGTCATTATTACGCTTTTAGCCGTCGCGCTCATTGCGTATTTTGTTATTAAAAACTACTACCCTCCCTTCGTCTTGATGTTGTTGGGTTTAGTTTTATTGTTTATTGGTTGGTTAATGGGCACAGATCCCGTTTCTGCCAAATCCTCTACTCACTTTTTTGGCTTTGACTTAGTTCAAGCCTTCACCGACCTCATGAAGGGACGCTTAGGTGGCTTGGGCCTCAACATTATGGCCATTGCCGGTTTCTCTTTCTACATGAATAAAATCGGTGCCTCTAAGTCCTTGGTCAAGCTTTGCATTCGCCCGCTTTCTGCCATCCGCTCGCCCTACATTCTCTTAGGTTTAACCTACTTTGTTGGCCAATGCATGGCGCTCTTTATTAATTCCGCTGTGGGTTTAGGCCTTTTGTTAATGGCCTCTATCTATCCTTTGTTGGTGTCGTTAGGAGTTCGCCGTGCTGCCGCAGCTGCTGTGATTGGCTCCACCTGCTGCCTTGACTTGGGTCCAAGCTCATCTAATGCCATGCGTGCGGCTGACCTTTTAGGTACAGACGTTGTGACGTATTTCGTGACAGGCCAAATTCCTGTGGCCATCTGTGTGATGATTGCTATTGCAGTGGGCCATGGTGTGATTCAACATTGGTTTGACCGTCGTGAAGCTGCTAAGGGCATTGAAGATAAAGTTGAAGGCGTTAATGGGAATGCCCAAGACGCTTTTGCAGATGCTGGCCCCGCTCACTATGCCATTTTGCCGATTTTGCCCTTATTCCTTTTGATTATCTTCTCCCCCATGGTCTACGCAGGCATTAAGTTAAGCTTGGTCACGGCCATCGTGGTCTCGATCTTGATCGCTTTTGTGGTAGACCTCTTAACGCGCCGCACGTTTAAGCAATGCTGCGCCGATACGCAATCCTTCTTTGAAGGCATGGGTAAGGTCTTTACCTCAACCGTTACGTTGGTGGTGTGCGCAGAATTGTTTGCCTTAGGTTTAACCAAGGTTGGTGGCATTTCTACCTTGATTCAAATGGCAGCCTCCCAACAAGGCTTGGGTCTTTTCTTCATGCTTTTTGTCATGATGGGTATCATGGTGGTGGCAACCATTGTGACGGGCTCTGGTAACTCAGCTTTCTTTGCCTTCTCTCCGTTATTGCCAGAAGCCGCTGCTAGCGTTGGTTACAACACCATGGCCTTAGTGGTACCTGTGCAATTGGCAGCAAGCTTAGCTCGTCCGATGAGTCCGATTTCTGGCGTAATCATCGCTGTGTCCGGTATCGCTGGTTTAACGCCGATCGAATTGATTCGTCGTACCATGCCTGTGATGATCATCGGTATGATCGTTAACGTTGTTGCTTCCAATATTTTCTTATAAAGAAGCCATTCGTTAACAGATAGCCTCGTCACCCCCTATGGGCTATTTGATCAACAAAAATGCCAACGTTAAAGTGCATCAAACGCTTTCTACGTTGGCATTTTCATACCTTTACCGAATAATCTGCCCCTTTCTCTTTATCTTCACACACTCTCTAAGAAAGACATTTTTGACTTAAATCAAAAACTAAATTTGTGCCGATTATTTTATTTTTTGTCGACAAACTTTATTAACCCATTGTTTATAAACGGTTTTTAAAAATAACTCTTTAACTTAAAATTTTAAGTTAAACATCCTAGAGCCCAAGTGACTTTGCCTGTTTCTACGAAATTTTTCTTAGTGATTTTGCCCATATTTTTACACTTGCACTAAAAAGAAATTTTCTAAAAACTTTTCAATCTCATTTTTTATCTCATTGAATAATCAATGTTTTTATTTTTGTCGACCGTTTGGTTGATATTTGTTGAAATAATTTTTCCTTATTTCCTTTTTACGATGCAGCTCCGAAGCCTTGTTGAAGACACAACATATTTTCTAAACTGAATTTAACGATTTTTAAAGCTTCAAGGAGAGGCAAAATGCAAAAAACACTTTTAGGCGCCATCTTAGCTGCTGTTATTGGTGTCGCAAACGCTGGAACGATTTTGGTAGGTACCGATGCCGGCTACGCACCCTATGAATACAAAGATCCCGAAACCAACGAAATCGTTGGGTTTGACATGGATCTCATAAAAGCCATCGGGAAAGCTACCGGTAACGAAGTCAAAATTCAGAACATGCAGTTTGCGGGTATTATTCCGGCCCTTCAAACGAATATGATTGATGTTGCAGCTGCCGGTATGACCATTACGGAAGAGCGTAAAAAACAAGTGGCATTCTCCGATCCTTACTATGACGTAGGTGGTCTAGTAATGGTCATTAACACCAAAAACATCGATAAATACAAGCACCTTGATGACATGGTCGGTAAAAAACTTTGTGCGCAAATTGGCTCTACTGGGGCACTATTAGCCAAGGAAGTGAAAGGCGCCAAGCTTGTTGCATTTGATCAAATTGGCGAAGCCTTCATGGAACTCAAAATGGACGGCTGCCAAGGTGTTCTCGTTGATCGTGTTGTGACGGAATACTACTTATCACGCAAGGCAGAAAAAGATATCACGCTCATTCCGCACTTATATACTCACAAACAAAATGGGTTTGCCCTCGCTAAGGGCAACACAAAAATGCTAGAAACCATTAACGCTGGCCTTAAGACTATTCGTGAAAATGGAGAATACGACAGAATCTACAAAAAGTGGTTCGGAAAACTTCCAGAAAAGCACTAATTAACAAAAAGAGGTTGTGCCAAAAAATAAACAACCTCTTTCTTCTTTAGACAAAAACCAAAGTCGTTAACGCTTGATGATGACATCCGTCGTAACAGTCATATTCAGTGTACTGCTTCCTGCTTCAATGGCGGGAGTGGGCATGGCATCATTAGCCACCTTAGCATTGGCTCGCATTAAACCGTACTCCATTCTTGGAGCTGAGGAGCCTGAAAAGCGCATATTTTGCATTTCAACTTTATTGGCTTTGCGCCCCAGAGAGTCTGCCACGATGGTTGCCCGTTTAGTTGCGTCATTAACAGCCATGCGAATCAGAGTAGCATCATAACCTTGGCGAGCCTGATCCGAAACACTAAAGCTTAGTTGGTCCAATTCCAGTGAGCCACTTAATTTTTCAATAATCGTAGGCACTTGCGTGACGTCATGCACTCGCATAAAGAGTGACTGAGATACACGCCAAGCAACAATTTTAGGCGCCTTTTCTCCCTTCGTTTCACTGTAAACGGGATAAGAATTAAAGCCTTGCGTTTGCAACTCCCAATTCCCCTTCATGGACTTTAGGGTCTCAAGGTTAGCGTTCATGGTCTTAATGACCTCTTCGGTCGCTTCTTTAAGCGTAGGAGCTTGCGCTTGTGTACTCCAGTACATTTGCGCTTGATCGTTGGGAACGACCAACGTCGCCGTTCCGTTGACCGATAAAGAAACGCCTTTTTGTTGAAGATTAATGCCGTTAAGATCATTGGCAAGAGCCACCGATGCGACCGTCGCAAGAGCTGTTGCAATAACAAATGGTTTCAAGACTGACATTTGAACACTCCAACTAAAAGATAAGCTGTTATGCTTGTATTTTAAGCCTGTCATATCGGCTAAAATATGTAAATCTTTTAGTAAGTGTGTCAGTTTTTATTTTGGAAGGACCCACCCATGAAGCCCATCGTTTTGTGTCGCTTACCCAACCATGTTGGCGACTGCTGTATGACATTACCTGCCTTGCGTCTTTTAGACGCCAGTGGCTTTACCCCCTATTTGCTCGGCAAACGTTTTGCTGAAGACTTGATGATGGGCATGGGTTGGCGATTTGACCCCATTGAAGGTCATGTTACGGAAGACTTTAAGCGCTTACCTTATCTATCTAAACAATTAAATCGCCCATTGGGTTTGTTGTTTCCCAATTCCTTCACCTCGGCTTTGCAATTCCGTTTGGCTGGCATTCGTTCTGCCGGCTTTGGTACAGATGGGCGCTTTTTTATCTTAGATAAAACACTTCCCCAACCCGCAAGCGACGTCCATGAAGTTGAGCGATTCTTTAAAGTGGCTTACGAGGCCATTAAAGCTTGGGGTGGCACTCCCGCATGGGATAAGCCTACGCCAGATCTTGGCCTCACTTTAATGCAACGCCATTTGGCTGGCGCCAAGAATATGCGAGCAGAACTTCAAATCCCTGAGCGCTATGCTTTAATCGCTCCAATTGCTCGCGGTGTTCATCATGGCAAAATCAAGCATTGGGTTCATATCAATACCCTTTGTCAGCCCTTGCGTGACATGGGCATTGAACCCATTGTCTTACCTTCTCCCGATGAAGTTCAAGAAGCTAAAGCTGCCTGCCCCGATGCTCGCCATCTCGAGCCTACGAATTTGGGCACATATGCTGCGCTTTGCAAGGATGCTCAAATTGTGATTGCTAATGATTCTGGCATTAGTCATGTAGCCGCCGCTGTTGGTGCTCGTCAAATCACCTTGGTGGGGGTGACAGATCCAAAACGAACGGGCCCCTGGAATCCGAATGCTACGGTGATGGGCAGTGAACAAGGTTGGCCTGAACCCGATGCTGTGATTGCAAAATTGCGTGAACTTTTAGCTTAAGTGGATGGCAAAAAAATGAGTGAAAATCAACGTCCACGTATTTTGGTTGACTTGTCTGCAACGCTTTTGCATCACGGCCACGTTCGTCTTTTGAAAAAAGCTGCCGAGATGGGTGATGTCGTTGTCGCCTTAACGACCGATGAAGAAGTTAAGCGTACCAAAGGCTATATGCCCGAACTCAGCTATGAAGAACGAAAAGAGATCCTTGAGAGCATTCGCTACGTCAAAGAAGTGATTCCTTCGCCCTGGTTGATTGATGAGACTTATATGGACGAGCATCATTGCGACCTTTTAGTGCACGGTGCAGACAACTCCAACAAGATTTCCAAAGAACGATTGGTTATTTTCCCACGTACCGAAGGCATTAGTTCTTCTATGATGCGTGAACGTGTTTTGGATTGTCTTATTGAAATGAATTTAGACTCGAGTAAACCTTCGAAAGCTAGCGACAAGGTAGCTCGCTTCTTAATTGAGTCGATTAAGCGAGAATTCCGATTGGAGTGATCTCTTTCGACTCTACTTAACAAGGACTCTGGCAAACTTTTGAAACTAGTAATTTTAAAATTTTTGAAAATAATGACCACTGCATTTGCTGTGGTCTCAGACTGTTGAGAAAGTTTAAAATGATCACTTTAGAAGGAGCGAAATTCGCTCCCTCTAATATTTTCAGAAAAGAAACTTCATTGAACACTTTAATTTATTGATTTGTAAAATTATTTCACCTCATTCATGGAGATGAAATATGCTAGTACCACATAGTCTGCATCTATGGATCACTCCCGCTTGCCAATGGGTAAATCATAAAATTAAAGTGGGTTAATCATTTCTTGAGTGAAAGTTATCCATGGATGGACGTAGCGCTCATTCTCAATTATGGGCCGTAGCAAGCCCAGCGGTGGGTAACTTTTACAAACTTATTCTTTCAAAACACTATCTGTTTCATTTCATCTACGAGAGTGACCTTCATCAGTAATCTATCAGAGCTTCTAGTGAGAAGTTTTACTCCCTCACCGCCCACAATGAATCGTTTAGATCTCCACCATGCCATATAAAATACATTATTTTTAATTGGACAGTTCTTGCTGTTGGTAATCGAGAGCTCTTTACCATTCAAGATTGTAACTTGCTACAATAAGACCTGTTAATAGGTCTTTTGGGAGAAATCGAATGACTGCGTTTATCTATGCGGACACCACTGCAAGTATCAGCGAATTAAAAAAGAATCCTTCTGCAACTGTACGCTCTGGAGCTGGTTTTCCTGTAGCTGTCTTGAATCGTAATAAGCCTGAGTTCTATTGCATACCGAGCGAACTATACGAAAGAATGCTCGAGTACATTGATGATAAGGAATTAATTTCCTTAGTCAAAGAAAGACAAAATGAGCCTTTAGTTGACATTGACTTGGAAAAGTTTTTATGAAATACCAAGTTAAATTTGCCAAGTCTGCATTAAAGGAATGGAACAAACTTGATCACACAATTCAACGACAATTTGCAAACAAACTAAAAGAAAGGTCAGAAAACCCCCGAGTGGAGGCAGATCACTTACGAGGAATGGATGATTGCTACAAAATTAAATTGAAAGCACTCGGATATAGAATGGTTTACAGAGTTGTCGATGAAGTTTTGATCATAGCGGTTATTGCCGTTGGTAAACGAAATCGTGCAGAAGTCTACGAAATAGCAAGCTCTAGACTATAGCTACAAAATATTTCTGTCAAATATTGTATAGAGGATCAAGTGCTTTTAATTCGGCATAGGTATCGATTTCTGCGACATCCTTTGCTTTGCACTCACGAATATAGACATGATAGTCAGACAAATATTGCTGAAGTGCCACTTGATCCCAATAGCGCTCTTTACCACCAGGCATCGCCATAACACGCTCAATATCTTTTGCCAATTGCTTCCCCGTGGCCTCATTCCAATAGGAAATGCCGACCATTTGATGGCAATTTAGGCCACCAACCGCCATCCCTGTGATGCGATCCTGGCGACCTGTCATAAAGCACCAATCATCGGTTTTTTCGACTGGAATCGCCAAATAGTTTGTGCAATATTGATAAGGCGTAATCAACTCCGAGTTTCTCAATAACAGATCACTTTCAAGCACATAACTATTCGCCAATAAATGCCTTGCCTCATAAGCAGATGAAATGTTATTGGAAACATTAAAGGCAGGATTATCGATGAATTTGATCATCGGATACTTATAAAGTAATTGATCAAATTGCTCTGCTAAATACCCGCGAACAATCGTAATATCCGTGATACCTGCAGCAATGACCGCATCCAAAAGCGTATCAATGATACGCACACCATTGACCCTAACCAAAGGCTTAGGCGTATTAAAAGTAATCGGAATCAAACGCGAGCCAAAACCCGCAGCCAAAAAAACGGCTCGTTTGACACGATAAGGTTCTAGTGCCAAAAGTCCCGCCTGGGTAATCGTCTTATCTGCAATGAATTTTTCTTCTGCTAGAAAAGCCAAAACGCTGTGCACCGTCCCAAGAGACTTCCCTAACACTTGCGCTAACTTTCTTTGAGGCAAAGGGGCGTCGCGATGCGTAGCTAAATAGGCCAAAACATCAAACTGTTGGCGAGTTAACATTAGTAAGCCCCCTTCTTGGCTTTAAAGTATTGAGCTCCACTTTTGACTAAAAGATTCACAACAAGAATCAACACTGAAACAAAGGCAGAGCATTCAATCATCATTTGCGCTTCAAACTGGTTGATCATCAATGACAGCGGCTTATTAGCAACGGTAGCTAAGAAAGACACTGCTGAAATCGTAACCATCGAGTTAACAAAAAAGTAAACAAACATCTCGACCTGTGTTGCCCGAGTTTGGGGTAACAAAACATCAAGAAAAAGACGCCAACGACTGATCCCTAAGGTATCTCCTACCGCTTCCAAATGTTCATTTAACTTGCCAAATGAGTTGCACATCATCAAGTAAGGCGTGGCGAAAAAATGCATGATATTCACCAACACCAATATCGCTAATGTCCCATAAATGAATGTGCTATTAAACGCTAAAACATAAGATAAACCTAAAACCATCCCTGGCACTGTTAACGTCACGAGCGCAATAAAGTGTACTAAGCGCCCTAGCTTGGAGGATGTTCTTGAGGAGAAATAAGCGGCTGCCGTAGCACAAATCACACCGACAACCGCCACTAAGAACGAAATCCAAAGGGAGTGTCCCAAATAGGTCATTGCATTTAAATTCAAAGCTTGCTCAATATGAGCCAAAGAAACAGATAAATCAATGGGATACTTAGAAACAATGCTTAAAAACACAAAGGCCAGAATGGGCATCAAAATAAATAAGCTTACGGCAGAACATAAAGCCGTCATCAAGCCTTCAAACCATTGAGAATGCGCACGATCACCAATGCGCACCGTCTGTCCCTCTGCTCGACTTTGACGCGTTCCCAATTCCAAAACAAAAGCCAAAACAGCGGGCACCAATAAAAGGCTTCCAATCACTGCACCCTTACCAAAATTTAATAAACCAATCGTCTCTTGGTACATCAAAACAGGCAGCGTTGTGAATTTGCCTCCAATCATTAAAGGCACGCCGTAGTCCGTCACAACAAGTGTGAAAATCGCAAAAATCACCCCGATCATAGGCTTAGCTAAGTAAGGTAGTGTCAAATGGATAAATTGGCTAGAGCGAGGAATACCTAACACATCCGCCGCCTCGTAATGTGCTCGACTTTCGTACTTTAAAAGGTCAGCAATCATCAAAAAGGCGACTGGTAAGGCATAGAGCACGGACCCAATCACAATGCCCCAAAAGCCGTAAATAGAACCGTCCCAGTCCAACGTTTTGGTCACGATGCCATTGGCACCAAAAAGCAAAATCAGTCCCATCCCATGAGATAAGGAGGGAATTAACATGGGTATAACAAAGATTGCCTCAAAAAAGCGCTTACCTGCCATTCGAGTGCGAACAATGCCCCAAGCTAAAAGTCCGCCCAAGGTAACAGCGATCACTGTTGCACAAGAGCTCACCCATAAAGAATTGGTGAGCGCCTTTAAGACCGAGCGACTTTTAAGGATTCTAAGAACATTCACATCCCCTAGCGACCAAAAAAGATTCGTCAAAGGCCAAACAAAAGCTAATAAAAACAATCCCAGAAGAAGCCATCTCACAGCTCTTCCAGGTTGATAGGCGGCATATCGTCGATGACTACTACTCATAAGGCTCGCCTAAAAGGTAAAAGGGACTCAATCTTAAGATTGATGTTATGAATCACAAATTTTTCAATAAAGTCATTGGCAGGATGCGCGATGATATTGGCTGGCGTATCGATTTGCTCAATCACCCCTGCACGCATCACCATAATACGATCCGACATCGCAAAAGCCTCTTCTTGGTCATGCGTAATATAAATCATGGTAGAACCAAAGCGCTTTTGTAAAGACTTCAATTCATCTCGTAAAGCTAAGCGCGTATCGACGTCAAGCGCTGACATCGGTTCATCAAACAAAATGATTTCCGGATTTTGAGCCAATGTGCGAGCAATCGCAACTCGTTGTTGTTGGCCGCCAGACAATTCTGAAGGATATTTGTTTAAATGATCTGTCAACCCCACTGAGTCCAGAGCCTCTTTAGCAATCGACTCTTCTTGTCCGGCGTATTGTTTTTGAAAACGCAAAGCATAGGAGACGTTTTGCAACACCGTCATGTTCTGAAAGAGCGCATAGTTTTGAAAGACAATCCCCATCTTGCGCTTTGAGGGTGCCAAATGAGTAATCTCCTCCCCGTCCTTTAGAATTTGTCCGGCGTCGGGTTGCTCTAAACCAATCAAAATACGCAATAAGGTCGACTTCCCACAACCAGAGGCTCCAAGAATGGAGAGGAACTCTCCACTTTGAACGGTAAAGTCCAAAGACTTAAGAACCTCTTTGCCATCAAATGATTTTTTCAGACCTTTAACGGTGAGCTCTTTCATAGCTAATTAGTATTCCCAGTTATCCAAAATACGTTTCTTTTCTTCAATGGTATTGGGACCCATATTGGCGTATTGGATCTTGGCGGGGAAATTCTTCAAAGTAAAGTCCTTATTTTTAAAGACCTTTTCTGGGAAGAACTTGGCGTTATTTTCTTCAATCAAATGATCATAGAAGAACTTCATCACCTCTTGCACTGCTTGACGTTTTTCTTTTCCAGAGATAATGGCCATACCATAGAGAGTATAGGGAGACCCCTCTTCAAAGTACTTCACCTTCAAAGGCGCACCCTTATTGATTTCAATAACCGCTTGCCCTGTCATACCTAAACCAATAGCAGCTTCGCCTTGCACTAGGGCTTTGACGGGACCAGAGCCCGAAGATGTAAATTGCAAAACATTCTTCGAGAAATCATCAAAATAATCAAACGCCTTATCTTCTCCCCAGATGTTGACCAAGTTTTTCACAAACATATAACCCGTGCCGGAGAACTTTGGATTGGGCATTGAAATTAAATTCTTATACTCAGGCTTTAAAAGATCTGCATAACTCTGGGGCTCTGCTAATCCCTTAGCTTTTAATACCTCGGTATTCATAATGATGGCACCACCATTACGATAGACCGGCAACCACTTACGAGTCGGCGTGACAAAATCATCCGTGTAAATCGAAAAGTCGAATTGATCAAGCACGGCTAAATTGTCTTGCAATTGTTCCAAGTAGGCGTATTCCAAATCCAAGGAAATATCACAAGGCGTATTTTTACCCTCTGACATTAACTTTGCAGCTTGATTGCCCGTGGGCATGTAGTCCAAAATAATTTCGTACTGAGGGAATGCCTTCTTAAGACGTTCTTCAAAATAAGCATTACGGTACTCTTCTGCACTTGTATAAATCACTACACGTTCTGCAGCGTACGCAACGGCTCCCATCAAGAGAGAACTCATTAAAGTAATAAGACAAAGAAAACGGGACATTGTATTTCGCCTATGACGCCAAACTAGGGCATTTGTTTCAACATTGGTGTGATTCTGATAGTTTTTGAACAAAAAGTCCAGAAAAAAGAGCTGAATTTAAGTTAATTTTGAAGTTTACTGATCTTAATTAGAACATTATTGATAAATGCAAGAAAATATAAGCTATTGCACACCATAAATTTGATGAGCGTATCTTTAGTGACGATGGTAGAATACAGGCGGATTTTTGGCGTTGTTTCTTTATGGATCAACACCTTGAATCCTTTTTCTTTTTTTACCGACTCCCTTACATAAAGATTAATCCATGCGACGAACAGTCTCTTTTTCGCACGCGACTTATGCACTGCTCATACTTTGTGCTCCCCTAGATGCCTACGCCTACCTTGATCCTGGCACAGGCAGCATGCTGTTGTCAGTTTTTGTTGGATTAATTTCAAGCGCTTACTTCCTTATTCGCAAGCTGCCAAGTCTTTTACGCGCCCTCTTTTTTAAGTTCACTGGTAAAAAAGACGATCTTAAAAACAACTCCATTGTTTTTTATGCGGAGTCTGCAGCCTACTGGTCAACCTTTAAACCCATTCTTGAGTGCCTGGCTAAGAAACAAGTACATGTAACGTACCTTACCTCTGCTGAAAACGACCCTGTTTTTTCAGCAGGGCTTAATGAATACGTTCGTGCAAAATTTATCGGTAAAGGTCAAACTGCCTACACTGCTTTAGGCTTTTTAGAAGCAGACGTTTTTGTGCTGACAACACCAGGCATCGATGTGCTTCAAATTCGTCGCTCACCCGGCGCAAAAAAATACATTCACGTAGTTCATGCTGTTGGAGACATCCACACGTATAAGTTCTACAGTTTTGATTACTACGATGCCGTTTACTGTGCGGGTCCGGCGCAAGCCAAAAGTCTTCGGGACCTTGAAGCATTGCGAAAAACCCCCACTAAAGAACTTCCACTTTTAGGTTGTCCCTATTTAGATGGTTTAGTTGCTCGACGTGACCCCCATTGTCCTCCTGAAGACAATACGATTTTGATTGCTCCGACTTGGGGGGCTAACGGTCTTTTAACTCGAACAGGAAGCCTCATTCCTAAAATGTTAGCCAAAGCAGGCTATCACGTTATTCTTCGTCCACACCCTCAGAGCTTTATTTCAGATAAGGCTTTGATGGATAAATTAACGGATGAACTCAAAAATGAAGACCATATTGAGTGGGATCGTAATCCTGATGGCTTCAAGAGCTTAAGTCGAGCCAAACTTATGATTTCTGATATCTCCGGCGTTATCTTTGACTTTGCTTTTGTATTCCTTCGCCCTGTCATTTCCGTGGGCAATGGCCCATTAAAAAATGGCTTTGAAGCCTGGGAGATTCCTCATGAGGCGTGGGAAATGCAGGCTCTTGATACTTTAGGTAAGCGAATTTTGCCCGGTGATGAAAGCAAAATCCCTCAAGCTGTTGAAAATCTTCTTAATCAACATGCTGATATGGCTAAACAAATCGAAGCCATTCGAGATAGAAATGTCGTTAACTTCGGTAAGGCAGCAGAACCCATTGCCGAAGCACTCATTCAAACCGTACAAAACTTAAAGACGGAGAAATAATTCATGTTGGATTTTATCTATACGCTTTTCATTGCTCCGCTTGAGTTTTGGATGCAAAAGGCCTTGATGTGGGGCTTTGAGCAAACGCATACCTGGGGCTGGGCCATTATCGTCATGAGCCTAGTGGTGAACTTTGTGATTCTGCCTATCTATATGAAAGCAGAATCTTGGCAAGAAGAAGAGCGCGCAATTCGCAAATCCTTCGAGGCCAAAGAAGCGATGATCAAGGCGACATTTAAGGGGCAAGAGCGCTTTGCGATGATCTCTACCATGCATCGCCAAGCCGGCTTCTCTCCATTCTTAGCCATGCGCTCGAGTATCGGCTTTTTCTTGCAAATTCCGTTCTTCTTTGCTGCTTACCACTTTTTAAGCCATTTTGAACCCTTACAAGGCGTGGCCTTTATGGGCTTAGCCGACCTTTCTAAGCCAGACGAAATGTTCCATATTGGTAGCTTTGCTATCAATGTCATGCCCATTTTGATGACTGTTATCAATTTGGTCAGTGCCTTGGTTTATACGCAGAACATGTCTCGTAAAGACAAAATTCAACTTTACGGCATGGCTGCCCTGTTTTTAGTCCTCTTATACGACGCAGCCTCTGGTTTAGTCCTTTATTGGACCTTTAATAACATCTTCTCTTTGTGTAAGAACATTGTCTATGACCTATATCACCGCTTTGGTCGCAAAACCATTGAATCAATAAAACAATGTTTCCCTAAACACAAAGCAACCAATGAGGTCTTTCCTCAAAGCTCATTCATGAGTGGCTATCTGGTCTTTTTGTGGGGTATCAGCGCCATCTTCGCTTTATTAAGCTCCAATCAAATGGACCTCATCAGCGATGCAACGAAAGTCCAATTAAGTTTCATTTCTGATATCGGTTTTGTTTTAACCGGTTTCGCATGCTTAGTGGAATTGGTTCTTTTAAAAGTCTGGAAGCACCATAAGGTGCTACTAGCCTTTAGCCTTTTAGTTCTGTATTACGGCCTAAATACATGGTTTAAGTGGCAATTCACAGGTGCCAACCGCCACTACTTTGCTTTAATTGCAGGGCTCTTATTCTTAATTCCTGTCATTGGGCTAACGCACCTTCGCTGTAACCTTAATATGCTCTTGATGCGAGGCAAAAATGCTATCGGCCTTTATACGCCTGCAGTTTCCTGGCTCATTATTTTGGTAACGGCCTATTTACCGATTCAAGCTTTTTGCACGGCTCCGGAGCTTTTCTCGCCCACTGCTGATGTTTTAGCCTTACTTTTAAAATACTCCCTCATCGGAATTGTTTTCTTTTGGGGTCTAGATAAGGTCTTTAAATTTTTCAATGCGGAAAATTTTGCGGGCTATTTCTTTAGTCTCTTGACGTTACTCTTTACGATTTATGCCTTCTTGCTGCCGATGGACGTGGGCACCATTGACGCATTCCAAATCTCAGACCCAACACCACTTTATTTAACTAAAAATCTTTTAGTGGATTTTGTTGTATTGATTTTGTTCTTTGCCGGTTTTATTTGGCTTACACGCCAGGGCAAAGTGACCTTAATTCGAAATGTCTTCATCATCTGCTGTGTTTTGGGACTGGGCTCTAGCACGTTATCTTTGTGGCAATCTCGAGGACAATGGCAAACAGAAAGTGACTCTACTACAGTGACACTTCCGAGTTACAACGATCGACTTTTGGGTTTCTCAAAAGATAAGACCAACATTGTCGTTGTCATGCTTGATGCTTTCAGTGGCTCACACATCGACATTCTTTTTAATGAATACCCTGAATTAAAGGATCAATATCGAGGATTCGTTTGGTACCGCAATATGTTAGCGAGCGGAGATTCTACCGTTTCTAGCCTTCCGTCTATCATTTGTGGCGAAAAATGCGCACCATGGTCATTAAACGAAAACGAAACAGATAAATCCTTAGCTGAGAAAATCAATCGTTATTACGCTGAGACGCTTAATAAGTTTGGCCCTCAATTCGATATTGCCATTCATGAACGAAATTGGCTTGAACCCAATCGCTTGAGCGATCTTGTTGACGATGACATTCTGGCTATTCGTTTTATGGGTGATAGCTACCTTAATCGTTATCTTCAAAAAAACGATATCACTCTAGGCCGTGGCTCCAGTGACTCGTTCTTACTTGCAGTAAGTCTATTTAATTCCGTCCCATGGAGTATGAAAAACCTTGTCTATAAGGACGGTCGTTGGATTGAGAATTTAATGCCTAAGTCTGACACTTTGGTTGTGAGAGCCTTACGTGAATATGCTTTCATTGATGGTTTAGCAGACCTTTCAAACACCAATGCAAGTAAGGCAACTTATAAGTTTTTTGACAACGAAATTACCCACCATCCATGGTTAATGGATGCAAAAACGTGCACTGTTTCCGCTAAGCCTAAGATTTACAAAACGCGTCAAGACAATGCTGATGAACTTCACTTAGCCAATGAAATGTGTGCCTTAAAAGCACTTTCTCGTTGGATTAACTGGATGAAGTCTGAAGGCATCTTTGACAATACTATGATTATCCTCGTCTCTGACCATGATGGAATGGACAGCGACATGATTGGTAAAGTTTTCGGTAGTCCCTATAAGGGCATGGTAGGTAAGCCTAACCCCTTGTTGTTGGTTAAGCATCTTGGACGCTCTGGCAATAAAGATGTTGAAAGCAATGATATGCCATTGTCGCTTACGGATGTTTCTAAATTAATTGACAACGATTTAAATATCCAACCGTTTACAGGTAGAACTCAACCTCGACGAATGTCCGTGACAGGTGGGAAAACGATGAATAAGTTCGTTCTTGAACGAGAATGGATGGTTGATTCTGATATGACCCGCCGTGATCATTGGAAAGAATTGCAATAATGCTTATATCACTTTAATGAATAGTTAATCTAGAGATGAATACTGAATCTACTTTGAACATCAAAAAACATTATTGGCGTAAAGACATCACTGGTTTAAGAGCCGTAGCTGTCTTACCGGTCTTGCTCTACCATGCATTCCCTGGCCTTATGCCTGGGGGCTTTTTTGGTGTTGATATTTTCTTTATTATCTCTGGCTACTTGATTGCCGGCATCATTTTTCGCGGCCTAATCGATAACAGCTTTAGTTATTGTGATTTTTACGTCAAACGTATTAAGCGCATATTACCTAACCTAGTCACCTTACTTTTAGCAGTAGCTCTATTTGGATGGTTCGTACTGACTACAGAAGAATATAAGTCACTAGGACAACACATTTATTCTAGTGCAGCTTTTTATCAAAATTTCCGACTTCTCTCAGATATAGATTATTTTGATTTAGCCGCCAATCAAAAACCGCTCCTTCACCTCTGGAGTCTTGCGATTGAAGAGCAGTTTTATATTGTTTTCCCAATTATCTGTACGCTGGTTTGGAGTATTTTCAAACGCTCATCCAGGGCTATTGGCGTTTGTGTATTAGTTATCACTCTAGGTTCATTGATTCTATGCCTTTATACGCCCGATAATAGTCAACGATTCTATTTTCCCCTTTCTCGATTCTGGGAATTAGGTATTGGGATCATCATTGCCTATGCTGAAAACTTCTATCAGTTAAATACCAAGAACCTTGATAAAAATATACGTAACGGCCTATCTGTTTTAGGACTTTTGATGATTGTTGTGTCGTTTTTCTTTTATGACACACAAATCAAGACGCCTGGGCTCTTTTCTTTGCTACCAACCCTTGGTGCAGCACTGTTAATTTTTGCCAATGATGACGCAGTAATTAATCGCTCGCTTTTGTCATGGAAACTGATGACTTTTATTGGCTTAATCAGTTATTCGTTATACCTATGGCATTGGCCCTTAATTGCTTACCTGAGCATTGTTATGCCTAAGGCTCCACAATGGTATTACGCTATTGCGTTATTAATGAGTTTCCCAATTTCAGTTTTAGTATATTCACTGATTGAGAATCCGATTCGCCGCATGAAGTCTAAGACATTTATTGTTTATGGATTAATTTTGGCATTGATTGCTTGTATAGGTTTGGGGCAATTTATAAAGAAAGCTGAAGGGATTCCTTCAAGAGCTATTGCTGTCGCTTTGAGTTTCTCAAACGATTTCACTTACCACGATGTAGTAAAAGAGGTAAAACTTTATGGCGTTAAAGTTGACGTCACAAATAAAAATGTTGAGCCCACTACTCTCTTTATTGGGGACTCTCATATTCAGCAATATGCTCCCCGAGTCAAGGTTGTAACGGATAAATTAGGTTCATCAGCTGCATTTTTAACTAGTGGTGGATGCCTTGCATCTATTGGTCTCAACTCTAGTAACTCAGAAAACTGTCGTGAGTTACCGAACAAAATTGAAAAACTCACTGCTTTGCCCCAAATTAAAACAATAGTTATTGGACAAATGTGGGGCGTATACAAAAAAGGACACCCAGATAATTTCCAAAAAGCAATTGAACAGTATATTGAATTGGTTCAAAAGTATGGCCAAGGCAAGAAAGTATTCATTTTATTGGACGCTCCCTGGGATTATGATAGCTACGATATTAAGAAACGAATTGAAAATCGATTGAATCTTGATGTCTTCAATAAAACGAACTTTCATGTAACTTATCCCCAAAATGAGGATTGGTTAAAAGGCAATCTATACGTTGCTGATAAAATGTCTCCCTATGCCACAATGATTAAAACAGAGCACCTTGTTTGCCCGAATAAGACATGTAATTTGAAAAACTACAAGGATGCTGACCACTTGCGTTCTTCTTACGTCAAGGCGAATGCTTTTTGGATAGATGAAATCCTTACGAAATAAACTAACTGAGAGAACGAGATTACTCGATTCAGATCGCTGATCGAGAATAAGGTACTCCTAGTTAACCCTTAGAAAAGCCAATGAATTAACTGAAAGACTAAAAATCGTTTTAGTTATGCTTTTCCTCTATCATATTTTTATGATAGAGGGAAATTTAAAAATATTTATAATCACTTTTACAGGAACTCGGTTTCCTTATATTGCTCTATTCAGTTACTAAAAAATTACGATGCTTTCTTTTAGTCAAAATCCACAGGACGTCGACAATAAAATTTGCCACACAACTCCACTGTTGTATTTATTATCTTGGCTGTTATTAGCTTGTACATTTTTTTTATTCCCAATTGGAACGAAATATTTTTGTATTCCAATCTTTCTTGTTATCTTGCTGAGTATTGCTCTACAGCTAAGGCTAAAGATAAACCCACTAGCTGACCGTAAAATTAAGGCAGAGTTGATCCCTTGGATGCCTATAGCCCTATCTATAACTGTGTTAACTTGTATTCACGGAACCAGTGGATATTCGATTTATTTTATAGGACTAGCTCTACTAATCTTAGGCAGACTTGCGTTAGGACATTTTCGGATTAATGAAAAGGTTGCCGTTATTTCTCTTACTGCCTCATTAGTTATATGCTGTTTAGCAATTATCATTTATATAGCTAACTATGGCTTAGGATCACATATCTTTGATATTAACCGCAATATTTTACTTTGCGGTCTGACATTAATCTTTTCTGCAATTTTGGGAGCGTTGCTCACCTCGTATCACTCATATACAAAAACAGAAATTGCCCTTATATTTCTTTGTGGTCTTCTCTACTTAGCCGTTTTATCAATGACTCAAGTAAGAACCGCTGTCTTAGGATTGGTTGCTTTGATTCCAATTGTTATTATTTTTAGCAAGAAGTCTCCAAAAATCATACTTATACTGTTTGTTCCTTTGCTTTTATTGATTCTTTCATTTTTCATAAGTGATCGTTTACAACAGGGGCTTCATGACTTAGAACTATGGAATAAGGGTAATCCGAACTCATCTTGGGGGATTCGTTTGGAACTATGGAAGTTTGCGGTGACGGGCTTTTTAGAACACCCCATCTTTGGTTGGGGAGCTAAACCGTTTCATGAAATGATTGATGCTGGGTTGACATGGCGTATTCCCAGTTTTGACGCAAGCCATTTCCACAGTGATATTTTTAATAATCTGATCTCAAATGGCCTTCTAGGTATCACTGGTTGGTTAATTACTATCTTTTTATTGTTTAAATATTTTTGGAAAAATTCTGCTCTTGCTTGCCTATTAGTAACATCATTAGCCATGGGCTTATCTGAGCGCATTTGGTTTGACAACAAGGCCTGCTTGCCGATTTTGATTAGTCTGTGGCTTATATTTTCTGTCTCGAAAATATATCCTAAACAACATACCAAGTAATTATTCCCCTCAGTTCTTACTTTTCAAAAGGAGATGTTTGAGGGAATCTTTTTTCCAAAAATTGACGAGTTGCTTCTTTATTCTCTTTATCAATTTTTAATGCACTATTGATATAAAAGAGCTTTGGATTAAAGCGTAATAAACGCTGACGCAATTTATTACTTTCGCATCCTCCAAAGCACTCAAATTGTTTACACTTCGGCCAAAAAATATATTTTTCAAAAAAATTGGGATTTCTAACGATTCGAAGGGGAGCTCCCAACCCAAAAGCCATTTCCATTTGAATTAGCACTCTTTGTATATCCCGATCTGTTCTAAAGGGATTTACATTTTGCTCCAATAACTCTGGATATGTTTTAAGTACCTGTTCAGTCATTGTTTTTTTAAAAGCATCAACACTATGCGATAAGCGATACGGATGATCTACTGGATGTTTTTGAGCTACCAACAACCAAGCCCTTAACTGAGTTTTTGCAAAATCTGAAATTTTCTCTGATGCCAATAATTTTTTACAGTGCTCAATAGAGTCCGTAATTTCCCATTTTCTTAAGCGAACAATAGGCAAGTCATCTCGAAAGAAGAAAGATGGTTCTAAAGATGAACCAAAAAAGACATCATCATTTGCCAATAGATACTTTTCTGCCAACCCCGGAATCTTATGTACATACATTTCGATAGTTACAGAATTAAAACAAGGCAAAAGAGACTGCGGCATGATCTCACTATGATCAACCACTGTTACTTTGGGATGCTCTGCTAACCAGGTTGGTTTTTGATTGTTAGTAATAATATAAATGTGATTAATCCATGGAAGATTTTTCCATACAGACCTTAATGAATAACGTAACTCTTCATTGTCAAAGTATCTCAATGATCCCAAGTTATCTTCATTCCAAGGCAAATTTAAATCTTTTAAGCGAGCCTGTCTTTCACTCTTAAAAGCTGGATCTTGCCCATCACACCAGAGATAGACTAGATCAATCGGGGCCGTATTGTTTATTTCTTCGTCACTAAACATAAAAATTGCCCAGCCTATAAATTCCATCACTGCTTAGCTTTTTCAATAATATCAGCAGCTCTCTCTATCATGGAATATAAATCCTCATGGTCTGCAAAGTACTTAGCCTTCTGAGTGCACGATTCCCGATAACTATCATCTGATACCAAATGCTCAAGAGCTTGATTCATCTCTGTTTGGTTAAATGGCTCTGACAATGCAATCCCACACTCGGCTTCTTTAACAAAATGAGCATAACCACATATGCCAGAAACAATAATGGGAAGACCTGCAACTAAAGCTTCCACAATAACTGTTCCAGTGTTCTCATGATAGGCAGGATGTAAGAAAATATCAGTTGCAGCCAAAATTTCAGGAACGTCTGAACGTCCTCCCAAAAATCGAACTTGAGGCTCTTTTAATCCTAATTTCTGCGCAAGCACCTTAAACACATCTGGCTTATCCTGTCCCACAACTAGAAATACCACTCTATCTCGCAAGTTTTCCGGCAAACTCGCAATAGCAGCTAAAGATCGATCGACTCCTTTACGTTTAAAATCTGAGCCCAACTGCAATAATACAACTTGATCTGTTGCTATGTTATTGCTAGCACGAAATTGTTGACGTTGCACTTTTTGTGCTTCTGAATATTTACGATCAGGAGCAACTCCTGGAGGCAAAAGCACAAATCGATTTGCTTCCGTATCGTAGTGCTTCGCATAGTAATTTCTTTCAATATCAGAAATCATCAAAAGATGAGGACAACCACCTTTTCCAAAAGTTGCTTTTTCAAATTGGTAAAAATGCTTATAACGTTGCGTTAAACGATATAAGAATCCTAATACACTGTGTTTTTGCTGCAGAACTTTCTCTTTGTAACAAACATCTGCAGCATAGTAGACATCTAAACCTGGCATTTTATTAAAGCCTACAACAACATCCACTGGATGTTCCTTGAGATGAGCGTGCACTGCTGCGACAAATTCTTTGCCCTGACCGTGATTTGTCAATGCATTTGTCTTTATTTGAATAATTTCAAAAATTGAAGGTTTATCGCCTTCCCATTTTTGCACATAAACTCGAACTTTATGGCCCCTTCGATATACTTCTGACGCAATTCTATAAAAATCACGTTGAAGTCCGCCATAAGGAAAGTATTTGTAAAGACAAAAGGCAACTTGCATAACAAAGCTCATCAATCCACTATTATTTGAAGATGAAATTTTAACGGAGTATCTAAAAAACTGGCATTAATGAAGAAAATTCAAACTGAAATTTAATATTTCCATATCATTTTGCCATATATCTTGCTGTCTATCATCGTATTAATTTAAATTTACTTGCTAATATCAAGTCCTTCCTCTACATTTTCTCTCACTCATCAGAAAAACAAATTATATTCTCGCGGTCACACAGAAAATCCTAATATTTTGGAAAAAACTTTACCCAACAGACACAGTCACACTAAATAATACTTTTAAACTCACTCAAAATCTTAATGAAGAGTGCATAAAAAACTTATATCAAATAAAAAGGAAATACCTCAAATTGCTTTACTAATCACATACCTTATGTACATTTTTTCGTTTTGTCTTTAATAAAATGATATCGTGGTCCTTGTTTTGACATACTAGCTCAAAAGAAATACTCTTGAGCTACTTATCGATTCCTGTATAACGGATTTCAGCAATTAATAAAACAAATTGAAAAGATCGCTTCTTTAACTCTTTTTCTCTCACATTGACATGAATAGTGGACAAACAATTTCACAAAAAAAAAATTACTGGCGAAAAGATATCACTGGACTAAGAGCTTTAGCTGTTTTACCGGTATTGCTTTACCATGCCTTTCCCAATGTCTTGCCTGGAGGCTTTTTTGGTGTTGATATTTTCTTTATCATCTCTGGCTACTTAATAGCAGGGATTATTTTTAGAGGCCTATTAAACAACAGCTTTAGCTACATTGATTTTTATGTAAAGCGTATCAAACGGATCTTACCTAATCTCATCACTCTTCTTTTAGCTGTATGTCTATTTGGATGGTTTGTTCTTGGGGCAGATGAATATAGTTCATTAGGACGTCACATTTATTCCAGCGCAGAATTTTATCAAAACTTTCGTTTACTGTCTGACGTGGATTATTTTGATGTAACAGCTAATCAAAAGCCACTCCTTCACCTCTGGAGTTTAGCCATAGAGGAGCAGTTCTATATTGTTTTCCCTGTTTTATGCACACTAATCTGGAGTTTTTCCAAACAATCCTCTAAAGCCATTGGCTCTTGTGTATTAGTCATTACCATTGGCTCACTAATTCTATGTCTTTGTACAGGTGATAATAGCCAACGTTTTTACTTCCCTCTTTCGCGATTCTGGGAACTAGGTATTGGAATCATAATAGCTTACCTAGAGAGCTTCTATCAATTAAATACCAAATGCATTTCAAAGAAAATACGCAGTGGATTGTCTATTTTAGGACTTTTCATGATTGGCTTTTCTGTTCTTTATTACGATAGTAATTTCAAAACACCTGGACTTTTCTCCCTTCTTCCTACTATGGGAGGGGCGTTATTAATTTGGGCCAACGATGATGCATTAATTAATCGTTCTCTTTTGTCTTGGAAACCAATGAGTTTTATTGGTTTAATCAGTTATTCTTTATACCTGTGGCACTGGCCGATAATTGCCTATTTAAATATTGTTATACCTAATGCCCCACAATGGTATTATGGAGTAGCTCTGCTATTGAGTTTCCCTATTGCTATTTTTGTGTACTCTACCATTGAAAATCCAATTCGTAGAGCAAAATCCAGAGCGTTTGTTGTATATGGCCTAATTGCCTTATTAGCTACCTGTATTGTCTTAGGTCAATTCATTAAAGCCTACGAAGGTTTTCCCTCTCGAAACATTGCAAAAGCTTTGAGCTTTTCTACCGATTTCACATCTTCTCAGCATTTGAAAAAGTCTAATGTTTGGGGAGTCAATGCTAAAGTTACAAACACAAATATAGAACCTAACATATTATTTATCGGTGACTCACATATAGATCAATACGCCCCACGAGTAAAGGCTCTTAACGAAAAGCTTGGAACATCATCTGTGTTTGTAACATATGGTGGATGCCTAGCCTCTATTGGTTTCAAAGAAAATAATGCTCAAAAATGCCGGCAATTACCTCATAAAATTGAAACCTTAATGAGCTCTCCAAAAATTAAAACAGTTGTCATCGGACAGATATGGGGTTTATACAAACAAGAAAACCCTTTTGAGTTCGAAGAGGGTGTCAACAAATACATTGAATTAATCCGAACGTACGGAAATAGAAAAAATGTTTACATTTTGCTGGATGCACCTTGGGATTATGGTAGTTATGATCCAAAACAGCATATTACGAATCGTTTAGATATTGAGGGAATCCTCAATGCAGATCTTCAGGTTACGTACCCGCGAAATAATGATTGGCTAAAAGGTAACTTATATATAGAAGAAAAAATGTCACCTTACGCAACAATCATCAAAACAGAACACTTAGTATGCCCTAATAAGCTCTGCAATCTAAGATATTACAAAGACGATGATCACTTACGAGCATCTTATGTCAAAGATAATGCAACCTGGATTGATAATTTAATGAGATAAAAAGAACTCCTTCTTGAGCAATCGGTTTCACTACTAATCGGATAGGAGGCTGGGGATTAGTTCCCTAGCCGTCCTTCCACACCACCCACCGTACGGTTCTCCTAGCCGGCGGTTCTGCTTTGAGCCTATAAGGCTCTGTTACCAGCCGCGCCCTAACAAGCGCTTATTGGTCTGACACTCGCACGCTTGATATCAGCTGGCCGTAAACGGCCTAAATTACCGGCCACCCGTAAACGGGTCTCCCTCATAAGGAATACTTAACTGAGCTCCGAGTTTATCCTCTTCGAGCTGATGCTGTATGTATTCCTGGATTTTTGCCTTGTTCTTGCCTACCGTATCCACGTAGTAGCCTCGACACCAAAACTCACGATTTCGGTATTTGAATTTCATATTGGCGAATTGCTCATACAACATCAGACTGCTTTTGCCTTTCAGATACCCTACGAAGCTTGATACTGACATTTTCAGAGGAATCTCCAATAGCATGTGGATGTGATCGGGACAGCATTCTGCTTCAATGATTTTGCCCCCTTTCCACTCACATAACTTTCTTAAGATTTCTCCTACTGCTCGTCTTTTCTCTCCATAAAAAACTTGACGACGATATTTTGGGGCAAACACGATATGATATTTACAGTTCCACCTTGTATGCGATAAACTTCTTGCGTCATTACTCATGACAGACTCCTCTTAATTTCTTCACTGTTGTGCAGTTGCCAGACCGCATAACAGTTGTAGCAAATTTGGAGGAGTTCTTTTTTGAAAGGCTTTTTTCTGGGCAAAGCTATAAGCTTTTTTATTAAACGGATGGTGAATACTTTAAAAAACTCACCATCATCAATTTTTATCTCTTTTCCATCTTCTTCCAAGCCTTTTACATAAATTAGCTGTCAGGATCTTGCATTACTAAACTATTTAAGAATTGGGTTGTTTCACTACTCAAATTTGACCCAAGGAGAGAAATAGCTATTGTTTTTGGAAACAATAGATTCTTTCGAGAAGAATCGACAATCAAACTTCCCTTAGATAAAGGTGCCCAAACTTCACTAACAAAATATTTTTTAAAATAATCGATGTCATCCTGACAAAAAACTGCCATTACTGGAATCCCGAATGACGATGCCAAATGAACAATTGATGTATCGGGCGATATGATAGCTCGCGATTGCTTTACAATTGCTGCTATAGAAAAAAAGTCTGTATTGGGAGCATGAAATAAACGCCCTTGTGTTTGTGAAGTATTTTGAAAAAGTTCATCTAATTTCATGTTGGGAGAATAGATAATAATACCCCAATCCGTTTTAGCTAAAACCGTTTCTAAAATTGCAATAATCTGTTTTCTGGAAAAACATCTATCGGCATCTCTACCAACGGTATTAATGTAGACGAACGGCTTATTTAGATATTCAATTTTGGATAAGAAGTTTTGTGCTTGCTCTAAATGGCTACTAGATAAAGTTACCTTGGGCTTTATTTGCAACTTCTTGCCTGCAAGCGAGCTTGCCACATATGAGTATCTATCAGATATATGAGGAAATTTTGAAAAATCAAAATAGTAATCAAAGGTTGACAAGTACCTATACACATTCGAGCAGGTTAATTTTAAACAAGAACATGAGTGAATGAACTTCGTATTACACTGGGGCCTTGCAATGTAATCCAGATCTACAATGCAATCGTAGTCTTTGTTACAGATATCCTTATGTAGAGCGGTATCAATATCATAAACCGCTCCAATTAAAGTTATTGCACCGTATCGATTTAATGAGCATGACTTAACGGCTATATCAACCTTTATTCCTTCATCAAGCAGTGTCTGAATAAGGCCATTCAAAAAAAGTGTATCCCCCCACCCAGTATGGCGACAGATAAGTAATGTACTTTTTACATTTGATAAATAAGAAGTACGTTCTGGGGCAACCTTTAGCTTAACAGATTCCACTTGAGCTAATTTGCGAGCTTTACGAAGACAAATTCTTTTACGGTTCAATGAGCGTATTTGTTGGAGAACTTTATTAAACATCGCTTGCAACATATATTTTCTTACTATCTATTGACACCTAATTTCAAAGTGTGTGAATGAATTTTTTTTACTTTTCTTTGAACTTTTTCCAATAGGTCTTTTTCAGACGTAAAAATATCTTTAAGGGGCTTATCAAAATAAACTTTCATGAAACGACAAATCTCTTTATTTGAAAACTGAAGATCCAAGCAAGAGTAATAAAGTGCTATCAAATCCTTATCTCGCCAACGACGAGGAACGGATTGGCGAATTTGAGCTCGATGTAAATCAATCACAGAAATTTTTAAATTCTCGACTTTCTCATATGGAATGTGTAATAGAAAATGACACAAGTAACAATCACGATGATTTAAACCACTTTGATGCATTTTTTTCAGCATAATTGCGACACGCTCAATAATTGCTAATCTCTTGGTATAGGAAAGTTTTTTGCCCTCTTCTGACTCAAAAAAATGATCAAGTTGAACAACCGGAGACAAATCTTTAGTAATAATGAAAGACTTTCGTGTCAGAGGATTCAATCCCTTCTCACCAAATGCAACCCCCTCCATAGTATCAACGCCAACTGTATGCAAATGTTCAATTGCATTCCACTCCTGAGAGGCACCCAACACTGGCATTTTCAATGTTGTTATATTCTTCACAACCTCTTTAATGGTAGTCCCATAATGACGTTTAATGAAATAACTCCCTCCATTAAAATCAAAGCGCGAAGTCTCACGAGTCTTAACGCTACGATAGCTTTCACCATCAAGACGATCCATTTCAATAAAAGGATCTAGGTCCTTCCATGCCTGATTAAATGGATGGCGAAGAATTAATTTTTCTTTCATTTCAAACATAAGGAACAATTCTCAAAAATACAATGGAAGGTAAGGATATTTTACCCTTTAGCTCTCTCTAGTTCACTAGCATCAACTTTAATAGTTTTTTTCTACTTGAAGATTGAGTCACCCAAACACAGTATTTTTCAATACTGCTTGGGGGCAAGTGATCATCATCTGCATACTACTTTAAGACATTACATTTATTGCTCTCACCAAAGTAGCTTTCTATCTGTATCACGATTAGAGAATCAAGACTTCATTAATTGCCCTATTACCCAACAACCAACGATTACCATTGCGATAAGGCAGTTCAGAATTCTCTGGTTTCAAGTTGGATCTGTAATAGTATTTCAACTTATCAAAATTTTCTTGAGTACCATCAATGCTCTCATCCCAAAGTAGCTCAAACCGTTATGTAAGAACGCTGAGACAATGATATTTTAAAATAAACTATACCCCTCTAAAATAAGGCTAGTCACAGCATGCCTCCATTTTATTTTATGAATCCAAAAGATTGGGATCTATTCATTTTTCAGTTTATGGACTGTTGAGAGTCTCAGAATGTCTAAGTGCATGCTGGGAAAAAGCCTCTAACTAATAACAACAAGCATAATTTTCCCAATAAAATCAACCATCTATGCTACAATCCTTGTATTTATAAGGATCAAATTTTGCTTATTTTAAAAGACCCATTTGATGCTCTCTGGCAGGACAAAGATGCATTTAACGAAGTAAGTAATATCCAAGGCCTGGTAACTCGAGCGCTAGAGACTCGAGAAACACTACGCTTTGAAGTTGACGGCAAAGGCTATTATTTAAAATTGCACAACGGAACAACTTGGAGAGAAGTTTTCAAAAATTTGCTTTGCTTTCGTCTACCTGTACTCGGTGCCGACCAAGAATGGAATGCTATCCGGAGGCTTAAAAAGCTTGGAGTGGATAGCTTGGAAGGTGTTGCCTTTGGGCAAAAAGGAATTAATCCTATTAACCGCAAGTCTTTCATTATTACCAAAGACCTAGCCCCTGTAATAGACTTACATCAATACAGCAAAGACTGGAAAGAAAATCCACCTAACTTTGAAATAAAGCTTATGATTATTCGTCGGGTGGCTACCATGGTCCGAAAGATGCATTTGGGAGGAATCAATCATAGAGATTGTTATCTTTACCACTTCTTGCTTCACCTTCCATTCGATGGAACAGAAGAAACATTGAAGCTTTCAGTCATTGATCTTCATCGTTCTCAAATACGAAAACAGGTTCCCCTGCGTTGGCGTGATAAAGACTTAATTGGACTTTATTTCTCTTCTATGGATATCGGACTAACACAACGCGATATCTTTCGATTTATGAAAATTTATTTCAATAAACCATTGCATCAAATCTTTGCAGATGAACCAAAGCTTTTAAGGATAGCAGAAAGGAAAGCACTTCATATTAAAAAGCGTTCGGCTCGTAAAGGTTATGAGTAGTTTTTCGAAGATTAAAGTTGCATTTTACAAAGCTCGTTGATAACAATCACAACTTTCTCTGTAATGCGAAATGACTATTTGTAGTTGCTATTATGGGTAATACTACATTCTGAGGTATGGCATAGATTTTTAAATTTTTAGTATTGAAAAAAAAAATACAATAGAGCTTTATAATTTACTTCCTAGAGAGATTTTTCATCATGTACCTGATTCAGATGAGCTTAAATTAAGCTTCTACAAGCTATAGCTGGTCTGATTGGAGAGTTCTTATTTAATTATGTCAAATAAAATAGCTGTTATCATTCCCGTTTTTAACACAGAAAAGTACATTCGAGAATGTTTAGATTCAGTCTTAGGTCAAACTTGGACTGACCTCACTGTCTATGCGGTTAATGACGGTTCTTCAGATAAATCAGGAGAGATTCTCGATTCTTATGCAAAGAAGGACTCTCGTATCCATGTAATACACAAATCAAATGGCGGTGCAAGTTGTGCGCGTAATGTTGCATTAGATGCTATTTATTATGAATCTAATGAGCAATTTGAGTTTATTCACTTTTTTGACAGTGATGACATATTGGATTCTGCTGCTTATGAAACTGCAATTCATTTAATGAACCTTCATTCTGCCGACTATGCGATGTTACCGGTAATGAGATTTGACCAAAAGGGGACACTTGATGATAAATCTCAAAGCCACTTGAGCGTTTTATCTGGTCAGAATGAAATTGCCTCGTGTTTCTTCCAACAAAAAGCTTTCTCTAGCAATCTGTATAGATTACGAGGCTTAGGCAATAAGATTTTCAGAGCTAATCTTTTATTGGATATCAGGTTTAATTTAAACTTGGAAAAGACTGAGGATCAAGATTTATTTTTACGAATTCTCCCAAAATTAAAAAAAGGCTTAACCGTACCCGATCACTTTCTCCACTATAGACAACGAAATTCTTCTTTGTGTCATCAGTCTACTAGTAATGGAGATTTACAAGTTTTTTCAGAATTATATTTTCATCCATTGGAACAGTACTCTGAACTAACTAATCAGCTGATTCAGCATAATTACATCAAATCATTAATTAATGAATACCTCCAAGCATTATTGAATGACTCTCAAAATACAAAATACCTAGCTAACCAAGCAAAGGCTTTAATGAGAAACTCTAAATATCGTATTAGCTTTCAAATGAAAAGAAAACTCTTAATGTGTTTACTTCCTCGAGTTATATCTCTTCGCTACGCAAATTACAGAATAAAAAAGAAGACACAACAAAAACAGGAGATCAATAATTTTGAGTAAAGCTTAATCCAGCTCAAGAATCTTGTCTATTTTTTCGAAATAATTTTTAAAATAAAAATCTGAAATACTGGCTTTAATTTGATCTCGGGTTAGTGATACTCCATAGAATGAAAATTTATTTAGTTGTCTAACAAAATCTTCTACATCTTGAGTTTGATATAGATATCCATTTTTACCCTCTACGATAATATCAGAAGGACCTGTTTTACAGTCACTACTAATGCAAGGTATGCCATAAGACATAGCCTCAATCAAAACCATTGGCATACCTTCCATTTTAGAAGAAAGCAAAAGGGCAGAAACTGTTTTTACCTGATTAATAATGTAGCTCCAACTATCATTTTGCCAACCATGCCATGTAATTTTCTCTGCTATACCAAGCTTTTCTGCAAGGAGCATACATGCTTTTCGGTCATTACCATCTCCAATGATGTGCAATACCCAATTCAACTCCAGTCTAGACAAGGCATGCAACATATCTCGAAGCTGCTTTTGCCCTTCAATCTGTACACGACCTAAATAAAGAAAAGCTTGACAATTATCGATGGGGGCAGGAATTATCTCTTCCTTTTCGTCTGTTGCATTATGAATTAAATAAGCTTTTTTAACCTCATCATATCGCTTTAACATTTCAAAATTTTCTTTACTAATCACTAAATGTTTATCAGCTAATTTAAGCCATTTAAAATATTTTTTACGTTGCGAAACTGTTGAGAAATGAATCCACGATAAAATCATTATTTTTTTATTAACAAATACGCTTGCGATCTTTATTAAAAGGATTATCTTGGGATCTGTACAAATGACTCGAGTAACTTTTCGCGCCTTAATTAAACGACTAAGCTCCTTGATAAATATAACTTTTCTCCCTAAGCTTGGAAGCTTACTTTTAATTTTAATTACCTCTATACCGCTTTCCCAAGATGGATCATAATCAACTTGTTTTGAAAAAAGCAATGCAACACAACACAACACATTCTTATTTTTTAGATGATTGAATAACGTATGTATTGTAGTTTCCATACCTCCTCTACCACTTAAATGATCACAAACTATCAACACTGACATTTCTAATCCTCTTCTAATTGCTCAAGCTTTATCGTGCGACTTTAGCACTCTTTACAAGACACCTACCTTTCATAACTTCAGCATCTTGTCTGAGTTTGGGTATAGAACAGTCTTTTATCATCATTTCATACATTAAAACCTCTTCTGTTCTTCATTTTATCATTGAACATTGAATACAGGCTTTGTTATGAATAGAAGAACAGTTCCAAGAAAACACAGGAAACGGAAGGCTATATAATACTTCAACGTCAATATTAACTTTACAAATGTAACCACACAATTAACCTTATGGTAGTAACGTATCCATATCTCTAGCTCACTACTATATGCATCAAGCGTAGAAATTGATTACTTGCCCCCCTCTTTATACTCTTTGCAGCAAACCTTAGACTATTTTCCCATCATTATACCTTACGAAATCATTCATACCCTTCTGTTATTGTGATCTCACTGTTTAATATAAGTTATATCTGCGGTACCTCTGCCAATTATCAGTCAAAGAAACTGTCTTAGCTCAAACCAAAATCTCATCTAACAAATACTTTTTTGAATAGGTCCTTATATTGAGACTACAAGTCAGTATTTTCACTATTGTTAGATTCACTGGTTTAGGTTGTGACCCCGTCAATCCGTATGATAATATGCAATTAGGGCCCTGATTTTTAGAGATGAAATGGTCAAGAGTCCATTGCAAATGGCTTACAGCAACTAACTACCAGATGCCATAGCGATCTTGGATCTCAGTACTGCTGTCATGAGTTTCAAGAAGTGTTACAGGACCATGGCTTTCATTATTCAATGAGTCGTCGTGCTC
>Susan_p2__coassemble_514_pt1 | contig 32726 bp, 29 predicted proteins | sample Susan_p2__metabat2_low_PE_004 | metagenome-assembled genome bin Susan_p2
GGTTTTCGCCTCATCAATTGGTTTCAAGTCTAGAGTGGGCGCTACTTAAGCACGGTGGCTATGTGGCAAAGGTCAATCCTGCGTACACAAGTCAAACGTGCCCGAGTTGTGGCCATTGTGAAAAAGAAAATCGCCCCACGCAAGCGAAGTTTGAGTGTCGTCAATGTGGCTACACGAACAACGCTGATGTGGTAGGGGCGATTAATGTCTTAAATCGGGGGCGGACAGCCCCTTCGATGCCTGCCAAGTGAACTAACGTTAGTTAGTCAGCAACAGGAACCCACCGAAGGTGGTGTACGGCATAAAACCATGCACTACCTGTAGGAATCCTCTCACTTCAGTGAGGGGTGGATGTCAACCCATGTATTATTTGTGGGGCTTATGGACGATAGTCCAATTATTTTGCAACAGCAGCCTTGAAAGCAGCGCCAGCAACAAACTTCGGCATGCGGCAAGCATCAATGGTAATTTCTTCGCCGGTGGCCGGATTACGACCTTGACGAGCAGCACGCTCGACAGCCTTGAACGTACCGAAACCGATCAATTGAAAACCTTCGCCCTTAGCAACAGACGTCACGATAGAATCAAAGATAGAATCGATGATGCGAGCAGCTTGTGCCTTGCTGATTTCATTTTCTTCTGCAACGATTGCAATGAGTTCTTGCTTATTCATAAATAAGGTTCCTTTACATTGTAGGAAAGTAATATTTGAGGCAATTATACGTTAAAAACTAAGAACTTAAATGTAAATCCCTTGTATTTCAAGGGTATTGATCGAAAAAAGTGAAAAAACAAAAGCCATAGATTTTTATCTGTGGCTTTTGAAAGATGAGGCTATTTAATGTCTTTTAATTCTCGACGCAAAATCTTGCCGACGGCCGTTTTGGGCAATGCATCCACAAAGACAATTTGGCGTGGAATCTTATAACCCGTTAATTGTGTGCGGCAGTATTTGACGATATCGTCCTTAGTAATTGAGGGATCCTTCAAGACAATAACAGCCTTGACGGTTTCACCAGAGCGCTCATGAGGAACACCGACGACACCGCACTCTAAGACGCCAGGCATAGAAGCAATAACACTCTCGACCTCATTTGGATAGACGTTAAAGCCAGAGACTAAAATCATGTCTTTTTTACGGTCAGTAATGGTGATCTTGCCGTTCATGTCCATATAACCAACGTCACCGGTACGTAACCATCCATCGCGGAATACACCAGCGGTTTCTTCAGGGCGATTCCAATAGCCCTTCATGACTTGAGGACCTTTAACACAAATTTCACCGGTGAACTCAGGAATACGGCTAGGATCGTCGCAGTAGCCCAAATCTTTAAAGCCTTCTCCTCGAATCGAAACAACGGTAGAGGAGATGGGGTAACCAACAGAGCCATCCCAGGGACTATCGGGGAGGTTGCCACAAACACCAGGGCTTGTTTCTGTTAAACCATAGCATTCCATGATGGCGCAACCTGTTGTTGCCTTCCATCGTTCTGCAACCACTTTTTGAATTTGTGTGCCGCCAGCGACGCTCATCTTGATATTAGAGAAATCCACTTCTTTAAAGCCTGGAGCATTAAGCAAGGCGTTGTAGAGAGTGTTAACGCCGGTGTAGATAGAGAATTTCCAGCGTTGGCATTCTTTAACCAAACCCTTCATGTCTCGGGGATTGGTAATCAAGACACTACGAGCCCCCCAATTTAAAAATGAGAGCATGGCAGTGCATGCAAAGATGTGGTAAAGAGGTAAAGCCGTCATTGCCACTTCTTTAAATTCTTCAAAAGCTTGACTAATCCACGTGCCAGTTTGCATCACATTGGCTAGAACATTGCGATGCGTTAACATGGCGCCCTTAGATACCCCCGTAGTGCCACCGGTGTACTGCAAGAGAGCAATATCTTCGTTGTTAAGTTCAACAGGTGTTAAACCACGTTCATGCCCCTTTGCACAAGCTTGGCGGAAATCGACTGCGTGAGGAAGATTCCACTGAGGAATCATTTTCTTAACATGTTTAATGACGGTGTTGACTACGAGACGCTTGGCAAATGGGAAAAGATCTCCGACTTGTGTCGTAATAACGTGTTTGACAGGCGTGCGGTCAATAACTCGCTCTAGAGTTTTAGCGAAGTTTTCAATAATAATGATGGCCTTTGCACCAGAGTCGTTGAGTTGGTGTTCCAGCTCTCGTGCTGTGTACAAAGGATTGACGTTAACGACAATGAAGCCAGCTCGCAAAATCCCAAATAAGGACACGGGGTATTGCAAAAGATTGGGCATCATGATGGCGACTCTATCGCCTTTTTGCATACCGGGAAGAGATTGTAGATAAGCACCCAAGTCGTTAGACATATCAAACGTTTCTTGAGCCGTTAGCGTAACACCCATATTCGTAAAAATGGGTGCTTGAGGACGCTTATTGACAATTTTGTCGAGAACAGCAGGAATGCTAGGAAATTCGTCAGCATTGATCTCAGCAGGAATGCCTTTAGGATATTGAGCAAGCCAAGGATATTCGTTCATTTTTACTTCCAAAACAGTGTTGAGTTAATCAGTATCGTTCAGTGAAAGACTAACCCATTTACTTTGCGTAAGATGCATCCATCTAGGCAAAATTTAAAAATCGTTATTAGAGAGGGTGTGACATATGACTAAAGCTAGATAAGCGTCAAACAGTGACGTGCGTAGCTCTTAACATCTTCCCAGTCCGTGTAGTCAATGACTGTGTTAGGGTCGGTTGGACCCTTCACCATTGTCATGATGATTTGGATGATTTTTTTATCCATCCAGCTCCAATTAGGATAATCCACTTTACCAGCAATGCATTTGACATCGCGAGGACTCCATGGGGACTTTTTTAAGAATTTTTGCATGTAGTGATTGGCCTCTGGTGTCGCTTTTAACGCGGAACGAGCCATCAGCGATACATTGAAAAAACTATGTGTTTTTGAGTTTAAAACGGTTTTGTATTTATCCACAAAGTTCATGAAAACTTTGGGATATTTGCCATATATAACAGGCGAACCAATGATGATAAGATCATACTTATCCCAATCAACACCTTCACGATCGGCCTCAACGACACTCATCATGTCGGCTTGGTTGCCTTCAGCAATCACCGTTTCCCAAATTCGGCGCGCAATGCGTGCAGTGTGCCCACCTTGGCTGTGATAAACCACGAGCACAGAATTCATAATTAAAAGCCCTGGATAGTCCAGTATTCAATAACTGGTGTGAAATCAACCTAACTTCTAAAGAGTTCGAGGTAAATTTGCACAGGTTTAAAAATATCGTTTACAACACAAAGCAAATTAAGAGTCAATCATTGGCTTTGTTGGTTGCAACGTCCTAATGGAAGTTTGGCATAAACGCTTGGTGTATGTCTCTTATGTCAAACCATTACGACATATTTGTCAGCGCAACACCAACTCAAGGTTTCAGCCATAACGGAAAATCAACTGAAATTCCATTTACTTTTTTACCTTGCTAAATGCTTTTTAGTGCAAATGCAAAAGTTAACATGTAAGAGTAGAACGAAATGATACGTTTTGGAGATACAAAAAACCTATCGTAAACCCTAATATGGAGAGGGGGTGAAATATACCACTGCGAAATGCCCCGTGCGCAAGAGCGGGACATTTCGTGGTGTAAACCTACAGACGTAAGGCTATCCGAATCGTTACGCTTTTCTGAAAACAGAAAATAACCACTCCATGAGATCCAATGGGTCAGTGGCAACATGGTTAGCACTCCACTGGCCAATGTTTTGAACTTTGCCTAAATAGCCCCAGCTTGCTGCAGCAAAGGTCATTGGGATTTTGCCAGCAGCTTGTGCATCTCGGATATCGTCACCGACATAGACGCACTCGGTTGCTTCTCGTGCTGTTTTTTGTAATGCAACAATTAAATTGTCAGGGTGTGGCTTTAGTTTCATGGTTGCGTCGCCACAAACGATAACGCTAGCGCGTTCAAAAAGATTAAGCTTTTTGAGTATCGGAAGCGCGAAGCATTCAAATTTGTTGGTGACGATGCCCCATTTCCAACCCTGTTTTTCAATTTGAAAAAGGAGTTCGGGAATTCCTTCAAACATCATAATATTATCTGCACAGTGAGCCTGATAATCGTTGAGGAATTCTTCTTTGGTTTGGGCAAAGAATGGGTCATCTTCGCTCATATCAAGGCCTGCCTTTAGTAGCCCTTTGGCACCCATGCCAGCATAGGGGCGCAACTGACCATAGGGTAGTGGCTCTAGCGAGCGAGTTTCACGTAAACGGTTGATACTGGCGACAAGCTCAGGAGCACTATCGACGAGGGTACCATCAAGATCAAAGAGAATGAGAGGTTTCATAGAACGAAAGAGGAAAGAAGAGGCGCTTCAGAGAGCGCCTCTTTTATTTAATGCATAGAGCGTTTAGCTCACAGTGGCATTATTGTGCACGCGTACCGACGACTTCGACAACGGCACGACGGTTCGGGGCTAAGCATTGGATTAAGCCCTTACCATTTTCGCACGTAACAACAGCGTCAGCGCTACCCTTACCTTCGGTTTGAACTTTGTCGGCGGGGACGCCTTGTGCAACCAAGTAAGCCTTCACAGCTTCTGCGCGACGTTCAGACAAACGTTGGTTGTAGGCAGCAGCACCAACACGGTCGGTATAGCCAGTGGCCATCACAACTTCAACGTTCAAGCCAGCCATACGGGCGACGAGTTCGTTGAGCATGTTCTTGCCTTCATCCTTTAACTTGACGGAGTCAAAACCAAAGAGCATATCAGCAGCCAAAACGATCTTGCTGGAAGCGGCAACGTCAGAGTCACATTCAATGCCTTCTGCCAAAGCCGGGGTCCAGTAACCCGTACGAACGCAAAGGTCGTAAGCGGTCATGACCGTAGCCTTAGAAGAAGAACGAACATACGGGAATGCATCTTCAGCACTGGCAACACCAGAGGTTGCAAGCATAGCGATTAAGGCGGCGCTCAAAGCAATAGTTTTTTTCATGTTTCATCTCCAATTGGATTTTGACGGTTAATTCTAAATATTAGGCGAGCCGTCACACCTCAGTTACCTCTCCCACCGCCCTCGCGAGTGGCTCTCAGGGGAGAGAAATAACCAGCAATCAAATTCTATTGTGCCACTTTTTAGCAAGTTCATGGGCACTAAAATCAGACAGATGTCGTAGAGAGACTGATTGTTGTTTTTTTACAACGAGTTTGCCATCAGTCCAGACATGAGTAATTTCTTCGCGTCCTGCACTATAAAGAAGTTGTGTATGAGCGTCAAAAACCGGCACAGTATTGACGCCAGCAAGGTCGATAGCAATAAGGTCAGCATCTTTGCCGGCTTCCAAAGAGCCAATGCGGTCATCCCAACCAATGGCTTTAGCTCCGCCCATGGTAGCGGCATATAAGAGATCTTCAACTTTCATGCTTGTCGGTTCGCCAGAAACGGCTTTACCGAGCATTGCAGCTAAACGAGTCTCGCCTAGAAGATCCAATTTATCGTTACTGGCCACACCGTCTGTACCGATAGCAATGTTGATCCCCAAGTCCATCATATGAGCGATTGGTGCAAAGCCACTAGCTAATTTCAAATTAGAGCAAGGACAGTGACAGACGCTTGCGCCTGCTTTTGCTAAAAGTTGCATTTCATTTTCATCGGGATGAACGGTATGCACAGATAAAAGGCGGTTAGACAGTAAACCGAGTTTTTGCAAACGTTCCACTGGACGCATACCGTGCTCTTTTATTGAACCCTCAATTTCAGTTAGGGTTTCATCAACATGCATATGAATCTTGCTGTCGTATTTTTCAGCTAAGTCACGGCAACGGATGAGCGTTGCATCATCGACGGTGTAGGGGGCGTGAGGCCCAACGGCGACACGTGTTTGACGGTGGCCTTTGAATTGTTCGAATAAATTTTCTGCACAGCTGTAATACTCATCATTGGTTTTAGCCATAGCGGATGGGAAACCAATGAAAATAGCTGATACGGTGCACTTTAAGCCAGCTTCATTGAGGCCGCGAGCGACATCGGAGGAAAAGAAATAATGATCATTAGTACATGTAATGCCCGATCGAAGCATTTCTTCGCCGGCTAGCAAAGAGCCTTCATAGCAGAATTCTGGGCTCATTAATTTGCCTTCAGCAGGCCAAATTTTCGTAGTTAACCAGTCCATTAAGGGTAGGTCAGCGCCCATGCCGCGCAATAAATTCATAGGAGCGTGAGAGTGGGCATTAACAAGCCCGGGCAAAACAATTTGGTTAGGTAAATCGTAAACATTCTGAGCTTGAACATCGACGGTTTCAGCAGTAGGAACGACAGCAACGACTTTGCCATCATTGATGAGCACTGAATGATGAGCTAAAACAGCTCCCTTTGGTGCCATGGGCATCACCCAGCCAGCATGAATCATTGTTTCAACACGCATAACAGATCCTTATGAATGGTTTTGTTTCCGCTATTGTAGAAAATTTCAAGAGAATTGCTCAGGTCTTGGAACTTTGAAAATTAGAGATTCTTTTAACAGAAAACTCTAGATGTAAATGTAATGTCTTTGTCAAGTATTTTTAATAATAGATAACTATTTGTTTATAAAGACTAATTTAGTAAATTTGTAAAGGAATTTTTTCAAGTAATTTCTGATAAAATCAATAGGTTAAATTTCTTAAACGGGAAAGTCATCAATGTCGGATAACGAAGATATCAAAAACGAAGACACGTTGATTGAAGAAGAGAATCAAAATAGCTCCGAGGTGGGCTCGATGGTCGATATTGCTCAGGAGTTACTGCCTGTCTCACTAGAAGCTGAGATGAAGCGTGCCTATTTGGATTATGCAATGAGTGTGATTGTGGGGCGTGCTTTACCGGATGTTCGAGATGGGTTAAAGCCAGTGCACCGTCGTGTGCTCTATGCAATGGAGCAAATGGGCAATACCTACAATCGTCCGACGAAAAAGTCTGCTCGTGTTGTTGGGGATGTTATCGGTAAGTATCACCCGCATGGCGACTCAGCTGCATATGAAACGATTGTTCGTATGGCTCAGCCTTTTTCGTTACGTTATCCACTGATTTACGGTCAAGGTAACTTCGGTAGCTTAGACGGCGACTCTGCGGCTGCCATGCGTTATACAGAAGTGAAGTTACAAAAGTTGGCTGGAGAAATGTTGGCTGACATCCGTCGTGGTACGGTGGACTTTGTTCCTAATTACGACAATACAGAAAAAGAACCGACAGTTTTACCAACGCGTTTACCCAACCTTTTGATTAATGGTAGTGCAGGTATTGCCGTGGGTATGGCGACCAATATTCCTCCACATAACTTGGGTGAAACGGTTGATGCTTGTGTGCACTTATTGAACAATCCTCATGCAACTGTTGATGACTTGATTAAATTTATGCCAGCTCCAGACTTTCCGACTGGAGGCATTATTTTCGGATTAAAGGGAGTCGTTGACGGTTATCGTACTGGGCGTGGTCGCGTTGTAATGCGAGCAAAGACTCATTACGAAGAGTATGACAAGGGTCGCCGTACGCGCATAGTAGTTGACGAAATTCCGTATCAAGTTAATAAAAAGGTCTTGGTTGAAAGCATTGCTCATCTCATCACTGAAAAGAAGATTGAAGGAATTGCTGATCTACGAGATGAAACCGACAAAGACGGTGTTCGTGTTGTAATGGATTTGAAGACTGGTGTTGTGGCAGACGTGGTTTTGAATAACCTCTATAAGATGACGCAACTTCAGGATTCTTTTGGTATCAACATGGTGGCCTTGGTTGATGGTCAACCTCAATTGTTGAACTTAAAGCAAATCATAGAAGCTTTCTTGATGCATCGTCGAGAAGTCATCACTCGACGTTGCTTATTTGATTTGCGTGAAGCACGTGCTCGTTGCCACATTTTGGAAGGCTTGGCTGTTGCATTGGCCAATATTGATGACTTTATTGAAATTATTCGCAATGCACCCACGCCTGAAGTGGCTAAGGCTGGTTTGATGAGTCGTGGCTGGGGATCTGACTTTGTGATGGATTTATTGTCTCGTGCAGGAGACAATGTGGATGGTTTCCGCCCTGAAGGCTTAGACGTACACTATGGCATGCATGCTGCTGAAAAGGTCTATTTCTTAAGTGAAACTCAAGCTGAAAATATTTTGCAAATGCGCTTGCAACGCTTAACAGGTTTAGAACAAGACAAGATTTTGCAAGAGTATAAGAACGTTACTTTCACGATTAGCGACTTGTTGGATATTTTGGCTAAGCCTGAGCGCGTTCGTCAGATCATTGAAGAGGATTTGTTGCAAATCAAGACCGAGTATGGAGATGATCGCCGTAGCGAAATCGATCCGACGGGTGACCCCAATTTTGATCCAAGAGATTTAATTCCTCGTCGAGAAATGGTGGTGACATTAACTCGCGATGGTTATATCAAGACGCAACAAGTCTCTGACTATCAAGCACAACGTCGTGGAGGCCAAGGCAAGAAGGCTGCGACGATGAAGGAAGGTGATTTGATTGACCAACTCTTTATCGCCAATTCTCACGATCGAATTTTGTGCTTTAGCAATTTTGGTCGTATGTACTGTCTGGACGTTTATGCGTTGCCTGAAGGCTCTCGTACGTCCAAGGGCCGTCCGATTATTAACTCAGTGCCATTAAGCGATGGCGAACGCATCACGGTCGTTTTACCCATCACTGATTTTGATGATAAACACTATGTCTTTATGGCCACCGCCAATGGTGTTGTGAAGAAGACTCGCTTGATTGATTTCGCCAATGTTCGTCGCTCTGGTATTAATGCGGCCGGGCTTGATGATGGCGATCATTTAATTGGTGTAGCTATCACTGATGGTGAGCATGATGTGATGCTCTTCTCTGATGCTGGTAAGTCAGTGCGTTTTGCTGAGTCTGATGTTCGCCCGATGGGTCGTAATGCTCGTGGTGTTCGTGGCATGATGCTTGATGAAGGCCAACAAGTGATTGCGATGTTGGTTGCTGAAGACGAAACACAAACGGTCTTAACGGCTACTGAAAATGGTTTTGGTAAGCGTACGGAAATTGCCGAGTATACGCGTCACGGTCGTGGTACAAAGGGCATGATTGCTATCCAAACCTCAGAGCGTAACGGTAAGGTTGTGGCTGCAACATTGGTTCGTGAAACCGACGAAATTATGATGCTCACGCAAAAGGGTAAGATTGTTCGTACTTCGGTCAAGGACATTCGAGTGTTAAAACGTGCAACTCAAGGTGTGACGTTGATTGCTTTGAAGGATGACAGTTTGGCTGCCGTCTCCCGTATCGCAGAAGAGGATATGGACGATGAAGAGAAGTCAGAAATGACGAACTCAGGTGAACAATTGTCACTAGATATGCAAGAACCAGTTGCTCAAGACTCTTCTGTTGAGCAAAGTGCTGAGTAATCCTCATGCCAATTTATAACTTTGCCCCGGGGCCTTCGGTTTTGGCCCCGGAGGTAAAAGAACATTTAGCTGCGATGGTTTTGGATTGGGCCGATGGTTTGTCATTGGCTGAGTATCCCCATCGCAGTTTACGCTTTGAGGCGTTATTAGAAGAAAGTCGTAGTGCAGTTCGTCGCTTATTGAACATAGGTGATGAGTATGAGGTTCTCTTTTTAATGGGGGGAGCTCGACAGCAGTTTGATTGGATTGCAAGAAACTTTTTGCAGTCGAAGGCTTGCTATTGGATTACGGGGCATTGGTCAGAAATGGCATCAAAAATTGCCCGACCTTTTGGGGAAGTCTCTCAAATCAAATCCTTGTCTATAACAGAAGAGATTAAGGGGTTTGATTACCAGTTTGCATGCATCAATGAAACGGTTGATGGTATAGAACTGACAAAATTGCCAAAGGCAGATGCACCATGGGTGATTGACGCTTCTAGCAATATATTCTCACGCTCTATTGATATGACTGGTGTTGGTCTTTTGATGGCTGGTGCTCAAAAGAATGCAGGTATCGCTGGCGTAACAATTGTGGTGATCCATCAAGACTTTCTTGCTCAAGCGAAGGTCGATGTCAAAGATTACCTTTACTCATATCAGGCACATGTACGAGCCGGTAGTATGTTGGTAACACCTCCAACATTGGCCATTGGTGCGATGAAGTGTGTATTGGATTGGATTGAGGCCCAGGGTGGTGTCAATGAGCTAGTCAAGGTTAATGACACCAAGGCTCAACTTCTTTATCGAGCAATCGATGAAAGTAAGGGATTTTATCGCGCCCGTGTGATGCCACCCTATCGCAGTCGAATGAATGTCGTTTTTGACCTTGAAAGCGAAGAGCTTTTGGAGGCGTTTTTGCAAGGGGCTCAAACACAAGGTTTATTGAATCTTCGAGGCCATCGAAGTGTCGGTGGTGTTCGTGCGTCGATCTACAATGCAATGCCTTTATCAGGTGTGAAGGCTCTTGTGGATTGGATGAAGTTTTTTCAAAATCAGCAGGTATAACAATGACGGTAAAAGTGATTACGATTGACGGTCCAACCGCTTCTGGTAAAGGAACGGTAGCTTCGCGAGTGGCGGAAGCTTTGGGTTTTCATTATTTAGATAGCGGTGCATTGTATCGTTTAACGGCGTACCGTTCATTAAAGGCAGGGGTAGCCTTAGATGACGCCGAAAAAGTTGCTCTGCAGGCACTTGATATGCATCCCACCTTTAAGGATGGCGAAATCTATTTAGATGGTGAAGTTGTTACCAATGCTATCCGTCAAGAGGAAGTGGGTATCGCAGCGAGTAAAGTTGCCGCATTACCGGAGGTTCGTACCGCTTTAGAAAGCGTACAAAAGCGCTCTGCCCAGGCTCCGGGCTTGGTGGCAGATGGCCGTGATATGGGTAGCGTTATTTTCCCAAATGCTCAATTGAAGGTCTTTTTAACTGCTAGCGCAGAGGCCCGTGCACAACGTCGATATAATCAGTTGAAACAAAAGGGAATTTCCGCTAATATTGAGACCCTTGCTCACGACCTGCGAGAACGCGACCGTCGAGATATGGAGCGTGCTGTGTGTCCTTTGGCACCCGCAGTCGATGCAAAGATTCTTGATTCCTCTGATTTAGGGATCGAAGAAACGGTGGCTCAAGTGCTTCAATGGTATAAGGAGTCACAACAATAAGGCCTAAGAGATTAGGCCGGTCGGCAACCGACAATGGGGTCGGCCCGATTTTTAACCAACCCAGCGAACTCTCAGATCAGATGATTTGTTGTGCGCTGTTTTTATCTTAGAACATGTCTGAAATTTTAAATCAACCCGAGTCTTTTGCTCAGCTTTTTGAAGAAAGCTTAGCTCGTCAAGAAATGCGCCAAGGCGAAGTCATCACGGCTGAAGTGGTGCGCGTCGACTACAACTTCGTGGTCGTTAACGCCGGCTTGAAGTCCGAAGCCTATGTGCCTATCGAAGAATTCAAGGACGATCGTGGCGAAGTGTCCGTGAAGCCGGGTGACTTCGTGGCCGTTGCTATCGAACAAGTCGAAAACGGTTACGGTGATACGATTTTGTCTCGCGACAAGGCTAAGCGCCTTGCCGCTTGGATGAACCTTGAAAAGGCTCTCGAATCTGGCGAACTCGTTACGGGTACGATCACGGGTAAGGTCAAGGGCGGTTTGACCGTTATGACCAACGGTATCCGTGCTTTCTTGCCGGGTTCTTTGGTCGATACGCGTCCTGTTAAGGATACGACGCCGTACGAAGGCAAGACCATGGAATTCAAGGTCATCAAGCTTGATCGCAAGCGCAACAACGTTGTTGTGTCTCGTCGTGCTGTTGTTGAAGCCAGCATGGGCGAAGAACGCGCCAAGCTCATGGACACCTTGAAGGAAGGTGCCATTGTTAAGGGTATCGTCAAGAACATCACCGACTACGGTGCCTTCGTTGACTTGGGCGGTATCGATGGCTTGTTGCACATCACCGACCTCGCATGGCGTCGTGTTCGCCACCCGAGCGAAGTGGTTCAAGTTGGTCAAGAACTCGAAGCTAAGGTTCTCAAGTTCGATCAAGACAAGAACCGTGTTTCTTTGGGCTTGAAGCAATTGGGCGAAGATCCGTGGATCGGTATCGCTCGCCGTTATCCGAAGGGCACGCGCCTCTTCGGTAAGATCACCAACATTACCGATTACGGTGCCTTCGTTGAAATCGAAGCCGGTATCGAAGGTTTGGTGCACGTCTCCGAAATGGATTGGACCAACAAGAACGTTGATCCGAAGAAGGTTGTCCAATTGGGTGACGACGTCGAAGTTATGGTTTTGGAAATCGACGAAGAACGTCGTCGTATCTCCTTGGGCATGAAGCAATGCAAGCCGAATCCTTGGGAAGAATTCTCTCAAAGCCACAAGAAGGGTGACAAGGTCACGGGTCAAATCAAGTCCATCACGGACTTCGGTGTGTTCATCGGCTTGCCTGGTGGCATCGACGGTTTGGTTCACTTGTCCGACCTCTCTTGGACGGAATCCGGTGAAGAAGCTGTTCGTCAATACAAGAAGGGTGACGAATTGCAAGCCGTTGTTCTCTCTATCGACACCGAACGTGAACGCATCAGCTTGGGCGTTAAGCAATTGAGCGGTGATCCGTTCACCAACTTCACGAGCACCCACGAAAAGGGTTCCGTGGTGACGGGTACGGTCAAGAGCGTTGATGCTAAGGGCGCTGTTGTCGACTTAGGCGACGAAACGGAAGGCTACTTGCGCGCTTCTGAAATCTCTTCTGAACGCGTGGAAGATGCCACGACGCAATTGAAGGAAGGCGATACGGTTACGGCTCAAATCATCAGCATCGATCGTAAGAATCGTAGCATCCAATTGTCCGTTAAGGCCAAGGACGCTAACGAAGCTCGTCAAGCCTTGGATCGCATGAACCAAGACTCTCAAAGCGCTGCTGGTACGACCAACTTGGGTGCCTTGTTGAAGGCTAAGCTCGAACAAAAGTAATCGGAGTAGCATGGTGGATGCCATGACCAAATCCGAGCTGATTGAACGGCTCGCTAACCAAAATCCGCGTGTTACGGCACGCGAAGTAGACGAAACCGTCAAGGCGGTTTTGGATGCGATGACGGCGGCAATGGCCGGCGGCAGTCGTATCGAAATCCGTGGGTTTGGTAGCTTTACGTTGAATCACCGCCCGAGCCGCGTCGGTCGTAATCCGAAAAGTGGTGAGAGTGTGTTGGTTCCTGAGAAGTTTGTACCGCACTTCAAGGCGGGTAAGGAATTGCGTGAACGCGTTGATGCAGTCTTGCAAGATACGATGAGCATGTAATTACTTTCGTCGAAAAATAAAAGGGGACTTTAGGTGACTAAAGTCCCTTTTTTTATCCTAAATTTCTCAGAAGTCACCTTTTTCCCTATATACCCCTAAGTTCAATGACCTAGAGAGGAGGAAAGTCTAGGTAGTATGTATCAGAAGGTAACGTAAGTATCGAACCTATAATAAAAATCGAGAAACCCTTCTCTTTTATTTTTTATTACAGAGTTTTATTATGTATAACTTCCTTTCCGCATTCGTTATCTGTGGCGGAGTGATCATCCTTGGCGAGATCATCTCAGCGCTCACAAAAGCTTGGGTCCCATCAGTTTTTGCCTCTGCCTGCATTTTGTTAATTGGCTACTGGACCATTTTGCCTTACGATTTGGTAAAGGATTCTTTCTTAATTCCGTTTGGTTCTACCTTAGGCATCTTTCTTTTGATTGTTCACATGGGTACTGTGATTAGTCTTAAGACATTGATGGAACAATGGCGTACTGTGACCATCTGTTTGATGGGGCTTTTAGGTATGAGCTTGGCTGTTTACTATCTGTGTCCGTTCTTTATGGATCACGCATTGGTCATTGCAGGCCTACCTCCTTTGACCGGTGGTGTAGTTGCTGCCACCATGATGCAGTCTGCTGCACAAGCCTTAGGACTTAAGACGGCAGCTGTCTTCGCTATTTCAATGTATTGTATTCAAGGTTTTGCAGGCTACCCTTTAACAGCTATTTGTATGAAGTTTGAGGGTAAGCGCCTTTTGAAGGAATACCGCTCGGGTCAACGCGTTAGTGCAGAAGAATTGGCTGCAGTTAAGACGGTGACAGCATTACCCTCAAATTCTCGTCGTGGACCATTAGCTTTGCCTGAAAGTTGGAACTCCCCAGTTGTGATTCTGACTAAGCTTGGTATCGTAGCTTGGTTGGCGCTTCAAATGGGTGCTATTACTGGTGTTAGCGGTGCTGTCTGGGCCTTAGTTTTTGGCGTAGTTTTCTGCTCTCTTGGTTTCTTGGAAACCGACGCATTGCATCGGGCTAACTCGTTCAACATCTTAATGTTTGCTTTGACGATGTATGTGTTTGAAGGCTTAAAGGACTGCACTCCTGAAATGTTGATGGGCATCATCACACCTATGGTTGTCATGATTGTGATTGGTGTTAGCGGTATGGCAGTTTTTGCTTTCCTCACTGCTAAGGTGTTGAAGCAATCTTTTGCCATGAGCTTTGCAAACTGTTTAACAGCCTTGTATGGCTTCCCGTTTAATGCCATCATCACAGAGTCTACTTGTAAGGTTATGGCAGAGACGAAGGAAGAAGAAGAATTCCTTATGGGTAAGATGTTCCCCTCTATGATTGTGGGTGGCTTTACCACTGTGACGATTGCCTCGGTGGTCATTGCTGGTATCTTTGTCAAGCTGATGTAACTATTTACTCTTCGACCTCATCAAATAAAGATGACTGGTGAGGCCGAACCTATTGAAAGGTGTGAAAATGGATTTTGAAGCAATCAAAAATAAATACAACAGTTATCTTGTTGAACAACGTCGTTGGTTCCATGCTCATCCAGAAGTTAGTGAGCACGAATTCGAAACCTCGGCACATATTAAGGCTGAACTTGACCGTATGGGTATTGAGTGGGTACCTTGTGGTTTGAAAACAGGGATTAAAGCAACGGTTAGAGGTGCCAAGCCTGGTAAGTGCATTATGTTGCGTGCTGATATGGACGCTTTGACAGTACCGGAAGAAACGGGTTATGACTTTGCTTCTGTCAACGATGGCATCAGCCATGCATGTGGTCATGATTGCCACATGTCTTGTTTGTTAACGGCTGCCGCAATCCTTAATGATATGAAAGATGAGCTTTGTGGCAGCGTGGTTTTCGCATTCCAGCCAAGTGAGGAATTGGGCACGGGTGCACCTGGCATGATTAATGATGGTGTATTGGATGGTGTCGACGCTTGTTTTGGTACTCACGTCTGGTCCGATATCCCAGCAGGTCAAATTTCAGTCAGAAGTGGTCCAACCATGGCCTCGGCTGACATGTTTGAAGTCAATATTCAAGGGCGAGACGGTCATGGTTCTCAACCGCATCTGTCTGCTGACGCAGTTGTGATTGCTTCTTCTATTGTGCAAAATCTTCAAACAATTGTGGCGCGTGAAATCGACCCAACTCAAACTGCTGTGATTACAGTGGGTACGATTAATGCAGGTACGCGTTGGAATGTGATTGCAGGTAAGGCGAAGTTAACGGGTACAACGCGTTGCTTTAGCAATGAAGTTCGAGCTCAAATTCCTGAAGCTATGCAACGTGTATGCCAACAAACGGCTTTGGCTTTGAAGGGCAAAGCAGAAGTGGTGACCACACAAATGGTTCCTCCGACGATCAATGATCCGAAGTTGGCGGAGATCGTTCGAGGGGCTGCTAAAAAGGTGATGGGAGAAAACTGTCTTCATGATTACCCAGTGACGATGGGTGGTGAGGACTTTGGTAACTATCAACAAACAGTTCCAGGTGTGATGGCTTTGTTTGGTGTTCGTAACGAAGCTTGTGACGCCGTACATCCACAACACTCAACCTGCTATAAGGTAGACGAATCTGCCTTGATTAACGCAGCATTGACCCACGTACAAGTGGCGGTGGATTTCTTAAATAGCTAGGAAATCTTCAAGAAATAATCCCGCATCGTGGCTTTGCTAAGAAAAGTCACAGTGCGGGATTTTTTTTGTGCATATAATAAAAAATTCTTCTTGAAATAATTGGAGTCTTTCATGCAGATTTCTCGCTCGGAATTAAAAGCAGCCAAACGCATTGTCGTTAAAGTTGGTTCCAGTACGATTACTCACGCCAATGGTAAGCGTGACTTTGCTCGTATGGACCGCTTGGCTCGTGAGCTTTCTGACTTGCAAAATCAAGGCAAGGAAATGATCTTGGTGACGTCTGGTGCAGTTGCCGTTGGTGTTGATCGTTTGGGACTCAAAGAAAAGCCAAAAACCATTCCAGGTAAACAAGCAGCAGCTGCTGTTGGTCAAGGTATTTTGATGCATACCTATGACAAATTCTTTTCTGAATATGGTCAGATTACAGCTCAAGTTTTAATTACTCGACAAGAGACTGTTGATAGACACCGCTATATCAATGCACGCAATACGTTTAAAGAACTCTTAAAAAGTCGTGTGATTCCAATTGTGAATGAAAATGACGTTGTCGCTTTAGATGAACTAAAAATTGGAGATAATGACAATTTATCAGCAATCGTTGCAGGGATTGTAGAAGCTGATTTAGTGATTATTTTATCGGATGTAGACGGTCTTTATACTGCCAATCCTCAAACACATCCCGATGCGAAATTAGTCAGTCGCGTGGAAGAAATTACGCCAGCAATTGAAGCTAGTGCTGGAGGAGCGGGGTCAAGTGTTGGCACTGGCGGTATGGCGACAAAGTTACAGGCAGCAAAAAATGCAACGACCTCAGGTATTAACCTTGTAATTGCTTCAGGAGAAGAGCCTGATTCTGTGACTCGAATTTTAAATGGTGAAGATATTGGTACGCTTTTCGTTTCGCGCGAAAACCGCCTCCAGTTCCGCAAAAAATGGCTTGCATTTGGAGCTCGAATTCAAGGTAAGTTAACGGTCGATGATGGCTGTGCTAAGGCCTTAAAAAAGTGTGGTGGTTGCAGTATTTTGCCTGTGGGTATTAAAGCTACTGAGGGTATTTTTGAGCCTGGTAATACGGTGAGTGTTGTCAATGAACGAGGTGAAGAACTTGCTCGTGGTCTAACCCATTATTCATCAGAAGAATTGACTAAGATTTTAGGTTGTCATAGTGATGAAATTGAATCGCGTTTGGGGCATAAGGCATTCGATGAAGTTATTCATCGTGATGATTTAGTGATTTTTGGTTTGGAGGACGATGGTGAAAAACACTTATGATTTAGTTCGCGAAAAAGCCAGTATGGCGCACAAAGCAGAGCGACTTTTATCTTTGATTGATACTGAAACGAAAAATCACTCACTTTTAGCCATGGCAGATGCGCTTTTAAATAAAAGTGATTTTATTCTGTCAGAAAATGAAAAGGACATGGAGAGAGCTCGTGCTAACGGTATGAAAACGTCTATGCAGGATCGTTTGAAACTGACTCAAGCTCGCATCGAAGGTATGGCTGAAGGCTTGCGCCAAGTGGCAAATCTTCAAGATCCAGTCGGTGACGTTTTGTCGGATAGAACATTGGAAAATGGTCTTCATATTCAGAAAGTTCGAGTGCCATTAGGGGTGATAGGAATCATTTATGAGGCACGGCCCAATGTGACAGCTGATGCAATTGGTTTATGCATTAAGTCAGGTAATGCGGTGGTACTGAAGGGCGGTAGTGAAGCACTTTCATCCAACGCAGCTATTGCCAAAGTTTTAACCCAAGCTGCAGAAGAAGCCGGCATTCCTCAAGGAGCCATTCAGCTTATCGATGTTACAGATCGTGAAGCGGTAACTCATTTGATTCGTATGAACGAATTTGTGGATGTTGTTATTCCTCGCGGAGGCGCAGGCTTAATCAAATTTGTCGTGCAAAACGCATCCGTGCCCGTGATTGAAACGGGTTCAGGAGTGTGTCATACATTTATTGATGCCAGTGCAGATATTGAAAAGGCTCGAAAGATTGCTCTTAATGCCAAAGTGCAACGTCCATCGGTCTGCAATGCAATGGAAACGCTTTTGGTCCATGAAGCAATTGCACCAACTTTTTTACCGTTAATGCTTCAAGACTTTTTTGAAGCAGGTGTAACGGTGATGGGATGTGAGCAAACTCAAGTGTTTGATTCCCGAGTTTTGCCTGCTACAGAGGAAGATTGGGCAACTGAATACGGTGATTTGCGATTATCAGTCAAGGTTGTGAAGGACATTACCGAGGTTATTGACCATATCTCCCGCTTTAGTACAAAGCACTCTGAATGTATTGTTACAGAGAATAAAGCTAATGCCTTAACTTTCCAAAGAGCCATTGATGCGGCAGCAGTCTATGTTAATGCCTCAACTCGTTTTACGGATGGTTTTGAATTTGGGTTTGGTGCAGAAATTGGTATTAGTACTCAAAAATTGCACGCCCGGGGTCCTATGGCATTACCAGAACTGACATCTTATAAATATTTGATCAATGGTGAAGGTCAAGTAAGAAGTTAAAACCTAATTAATCAAATTTTTGAGGTCTCTATTGCTTTTAGTAATAGAGACTTTTTTATTAACTAAGTGCATAAAATGTTATAAAACATCGTTATCTGTCTTTATTTGTTTCTATCTTTTTTTTGAATCTATTTTCCCTTTGAGTTGAAGTGCTTAAGGTCTTTTTACTAGAGTTAGTCAATAAAAGTCTTGCCAGAGATAAAACGGATTTGTTATTCTAAAAATACGTCTCGGACATGAGACCGTTTCTAAACTTAGAGTAAAGGATTGTCAACGATGCATAACGCATTCACCATTTCGCAAAAAACGCAGGCCTTTGGTTCTGTGATTTTTGCTATGGCGATGATGCGAATGTGTCACATGACGATGGTGCTCTAAGACCTTCGGAGCACCCTTGCTCCGTCAATAAATCATCACTTGGAAGGTCCTTTACAAGTGATGATTTTTTATTTCTCCCCAAACAATTCATCAATTTTTAACTGTCCTGAATGCAAGCATAGTCTCATTGCATTTAGAGATTTCAGATTAAGAAGAAATCTTGGCAGGTAAAGGGATGGCATCATGATTAAGTTGGAACATATTGTTAAACATTTTGAAGTGGATCATCGAACTGTCCATGCAGTAAATGACGTTAGTTTGCATGTTCAACAAGGTGAAATTTTTGGAATCATCGGTTTTTCTGGAGCGGGCAAATCAACCTTGGTCAGGTGCATTAACCTCTTAGAACGACCGACATCAGGGCGAGTCGTTGTCGATGATATTGATCTGACCGAGTTATCTTCTCAGCAATTGCGTCATGTTCGACAACGAATCGGAATGATCTTTCAACATTTCAATCTTATGCCCTCTAGAACGGTGTTCGAAAATATCGAACTTCCCCTCAAACTCACCAAGCTCACAGACCAACAGCGACAAGAAAAGGTTTTGCATTTATTGGCATTAGTTGGTTTAGCTGATAAGCGTGATGCCTATCCCTCACAGCTTTCAGGTGGTCAAAAACAACGTGTAGCTATTGCTCGCGCACTTGCCAATGATCCAAAAGTACTTCTCTGTGATGAGGCCACAAGCGCACTGGATCCGCAAACAACACGCTCTATTTTGCAGCTTTTAAAAGAAGTTAACCGTAAGTTGGGGCTGACTTTAGTGATTATTACGCACCAAATGGATGTGATTAAGGAAGTTTGTGATCGTGTCGCAGTTATGCAAAACGGTGAGGTTGTTGAAGAGGGGACTGTGATGGATGTGTTTAGTCATCCCGTTGCCCCGATTACAAAGGGATTTATAGAAACAGCCAGCAACATGGGGACATTTTTTGAACTGCTTCAAACCCCCGGGGCAATACCAGGGTTAGAAGAGGATACGAACGTTTGGTTATTGACCTACCGTGGACGAGTTGCAGGAGAGTCTTTAATGACGGAGCTCTATAAACGATTCAATGTCGAAGCAAATATCGTGTACGGCAACATTGACTTTTTAAAGGGAGAAACGCTTGGAAAGCTCGGGGTTGGCATAAAGGGCACATTGGAAGCCATTGAACAAGGTCGTCGTTATTTAGTTAATCAAGGTGTCACGGTAGAGGTGTTGAAATGAATGACGTCTTAACTACTTTATTTCCAAATTTAGAACGCTTGGCTCCTGAGTTGTGGGAGTGCTTAGGACAAACTTTCACGATGGTGGCCGTTTCAGGAACTTTGGCTTGGATCATTGGGATTGCAGTGGGTGTTTTGTTAGTGGTAACACGTCCAGGAGCGATTTGTGAAAACAGGATTCTTTTCACATTTTTAGATCGTTCCATCGACATCATTAGATCGATCCCATTCATTATTTTGATTGTGCTTTTAATTCCCTTATCGCGATTGTTAGTAGGGACGGGGTCTGGAGTGACGGGCTCATTTGTGGCATTGGTTTTTGGAACGGTTCCGTTTTTTGCTCGCCAAGTTGAGTCAGTTTTATCGGATATTGAATACGGTTTAATTGAAGCCAGTCTGTCGATGGGCTTTTCCCCGCTACAAATCATTTTTGGGGTTTATTTAAAAGAAAGCATTGCCGGTATTACGCGAGTCACGATGATTACTTTCGTTAGCTTTATTGGTATCACGGCCATTGCTGGAGCAATTGGTGCAGGTGGAATAGGAGACTTTGCTATCCGTTACGGTTATCAAATGGGGTATCGCGACATGATTTGGTTAACCGTGCTCATTATCTTAGCGATCATCAGTGCATTCCAATTTTTGGGCCAGATCGTAATCCGTAAAACTCAACACTAAATTTTTAATTAAGAGATTCTTTTACCAAGGAGTTCTATCATGAATAAACGCAATTTTTTAAAGACCATTTCTGTTTCTTTATTTGCTGCAACCTTGTCAATTGGTTTGGCAAGCACGGCCTTAGCCGAAGAATTTAAGGAAGTGAAAGTGGGCGTTGTAGGTGACTATAACGCACAATGGGACACGATTAATGAATTATTAGCTAAGGATAAAATCCGTGTGAAACTCGTAAAGTTCAGTGACTATGCGACGCCCAATCGTGCTTTGGCTGATGGTGATTTGGATCTTAATGCCTTTCAGCATAAAGCCTTCTTAGCCAATGATATTCAACGAAATGGTTACAAGATCGTTTCTATTGGTGACACAATCATTACACCGCTACGTATTTATAACAATAAAGATAAGGTCAAGTCATTGGCCGATATTAAAGATGGCGCAGTGATTGCAATTCCTTCTGATTTAACAAATGGCGGTCGTGCAATTAAATTGTTAGAGGCAGCAGGTTTAGTTGAAGTTGACCCTGCCAAAGGCTTTGTGCCGACGAAGTTAGATATCACAAAGTACAACGTCAAAATTAAGATTCGTGAGGCAGAGTCGGGGATTTTAGCTCGATTATTGCCAGACTTTTCTGCGGCCTTAATCAACGGCGGTAATGCGTTAACGGCGGGGTTACATCCGAGTGATGATGCCATCTTTTCTGAAGATATTAACCCTAAAACAAATCCGAATGTTGGTCAGCTTGTCAACGTTATTGTAGCCAGAGAAGCTGATAAAGATAACGAGGTCTACAAAAAGATCGTAGCAGCCTATCATACGCCAGAAACCGCCAAAACAATTCGTACCGCTTACAAGGGCGCTTATGAGTGCGCCTGGGAAGAAGCACAAAAGTATTAAGAGTGTTAAACACTGAACTTTTCTTGAAAAAACACCAGGCACAATGTCTGGTGTTTTTTTTGGGGTAATTCCTGATGATTTTTCGAAAGTTTTGGAAAATCAAAACATTAGAAAATGTCGACAAATTGTTGGAAAATGTTGTCAATTTTGGTACTAGGTAGTTTCATCTAACTTTTTGATCTATTTGGAAAAATCCGAATTGTTTTGCTTGAAATGAATAGGAATAATTAACGTAAAGAAAACACTGTTACAGTGTTAAAGATTTAGTTACAAGGAGAGAATCATGAATTTCAAAAAGTTGATGGCCGCCGCAGCAATGACAGCCGCTTTGGCTGGTGTCTCTATGACGACTGTAACCGCTTCTGCAGCTCAAACAGAGGTAACGACTTACACGGTTGGCACAGGTGCTACCTATCGTCCTTTTGAATTCCAAACGCCTAACAAGGAAATTGTTGGCTTTGATATTGACTTGATGAAAGCCATTGCTAAAGCTGAAGGTTTTAACGTTGAATTCATTAATACGCTTTTTGGTGTGATTTTTGAATCCGTGAAAAATGGCGATCGTGACATGATCATGTCGGGTATTACGATCACTCCACAACGTCAAGAAGTTGTTGATTTCTCTTTGCCGTACTTTGCTGCTCACCAATTGATTTTGACGCAACAAAATTTGAAGATTGAAAAGATTCAAGATTTGAAGGGTAAGAATGTTGCAGTGGTGGCCAACTCTGCCGGTGATGTGATTGCTTCTTTGGCCTTCGGTAAGGCTAGCAAGAATATTAAGCGTTTTGACAATACGCCTTTGGCTCTTGAAGAGCTCTCTGCAGGTGGTGTGGATGCTGCTATTGGTGACGTTGGTGTCTTTGCTTACTATGCCGCCCAAAATCCGGACAAGAAGTTCAATATGACGCGTGACGTTAAGTTCGAAGATCAATATTTGGGTATTGGTGTTCGTAAGGGTAACAAGGAATTACTCGATAAGATCAATTCCGGTTTGAAGAAGGTGATTGCTTCGGGCGAATATGCCGAAATCTATGCCAAGTGGTTTGGTAAGGATGCTCCGGTTCCGACGTTGCCGATTAAGTAATCCTTTGACGGATTAAAAAAAGACAACATCCCCGAGACCGGACAATGGTCTTGGGGATTTTCCGCGTATATAACGATTAGGATTTGAGGATCGAAATGTTCGGTTTACGTTTAGACGTATTGGTCGAATACTGGCCACTCTTTGTCGAAGGCGCACAGATTACATTAACCCTAACGGTTGGTTGTGTATTCTTTGGTGTTATTTGGGGGATGATTTTGGGGATGGCTCGTATGGCCAGTGCAAAACATGAACCCTGGAAATCTCTGCTTTATTATGGTGTCCGCTGGCCGGTTACTATTTGGGTGAGTTTCTTTCGTGGTACCCCACTTTTTGTTCAGATTTTCTTGATGTATTTTGCCGTACTGCCGATTTTCATCCATCCAGTCGATGGCTTAATTATCGATGGCTCATTAGCTCGTGAGTTACGTAGTAACTACGGTGCTTTGATTGCGGGTTTCTTTGCAATTACGCTTAATGCTGGTGCCTATATGAGTGAGGTTTTCCGCGCGGGCATCCAATCTTTGGATAAGGGGCAAAGTGAAGCAGCTCGTTCCATTGGTATGACCTATTGGCAATGTATGCGTTATATCATCATGCCTCAAGCTTTCCGCCGTATGTTGCCTGCTTTAGGCAATAACGCAATTGCTATTTTGAAAGACTCGTCGTTGGTTTCTGCAATTGGTTTGACGGAATTGGCTTATGCTGCTCGTACGGTAGCAGGCGCTTCTGCTCGTTATTGGGAGCCGTATTTAACCATTTCTTTGATGTACTGGGTCATGACATTGGCGTTAGCCTATGGTATCAGCCGTTTAGAAAAGCGCTTAGGCAAGGGAGATGAGCAATGAGCGAAGTAATTGTTGAAATTCGTGACTTGAAGAAAAACTATGGTGATCTTCAAGTGCTCAAGGGCATTGACCTTTGTGTGCATAAAGGCGAAAAAGTGGTTGTGTTAGGACCGTCTGGTTCAGGTAAATCCACGATGCTTCGTTGCATTAATGCATTAGAGGATGCAGACTCAGGCTCGATTAAGGTTGGTGGAGTAGAGATTACCGACCGTAAGACAAATATTAATAAAGTCCGTGAGCATCTTGGGATGGTGTTTCAACGTTTTAACCTTTGGCCTCACAAAAGTGTTTTAGAAAATGTGATGTTGGGTCAGATGGTAGTCAGTGGCAAGAGCGAAGCTGAAGCTCGCAAACGAGCCATGGAGACCTTAACGCGTGTTGGTTTAGCTGATAAGGCTGACCAATATCCTGTCCGATTATCCGGTGGCCAACAGCAACGTGTTGCTATTGCTCGTACTTTAGCGATGGAGCCAAAAGTCATTCTGTTTGACGAACCGACCTCTGCTTTGGACCCTGAATTGGTCGGTGAAGTTTTAGCAGTGATGAAAAGCCTCGCAGACGAGGGTATGACCATGATTGTCGTTACCCATGAAATTACTTTTGCCAAGGAAGTGGCCGATCGTGTCATCTTCATGGATGGTGGGGTGATTGTTGAACAAGGACATCCTTCTGATGTATTGGTCAATCCAAAGGAAGAGCGTACAAAGACATTCTTAAAGCGTGTCTTATAAAGTTTCTGATTATTAAAAAAAGGCAGAAAATCTTTTGATTTTTCTGCCTTTTTTACTGTTTAGACTAATGGTTAACCTCTAAGGATTTTGGAGGAGGAAAGGCCTAAACTTTGGTGCGCAAAGATTGCTCCCTTGAAGGTATAAACATATGCAGTGGCTCAATACTCTTTTAACAGATCCAAATTCCATCGCCCATATTGTCTTAGTCTATATGAGTATCATTTCCATAGGTTTAGCGATCGGCCGCATTAAATTTTTCGGCATCTCATTAGGCTCTATTATTGTTTTATTTGTTGGCCTTGCCTTTAGTTATTTTGGTGTTAAGGTCAATTCAGACGTTTTGTCTTTTGCGAAAGACTTCGGATTGATTATTTTTATTTTCTACATTGGCTTGCAGGTTGGGCCGTCCTTTTTCTCATCCTTTAAAAGCGTAGGGGTTGTCCTGAATTCCCTAATGGTTTTTGGGTGGGTTTTGGGAATTGCTATTACCATCGGTCTATTTTTCTTGTTCTTTGGTACGGTGTCTTTACCAGAAGTTTTAGGGGCTCACTATGGTGCCGTTACCAACACCCCAGGCCTAGGCGCAACTCAAGAGGCTTTAAAACAATTTGGTTATGTTAGCAGTGACATCACAGCGGCCTATGCTTGTGCTTATCCTTTGGGGCTAACTGGGATTATTGGGGTTTCAATTTTCTTGCGTTGGCTTTTTAAGGTGGATATGGCCGAAGAAGATCGCCATTGGGATGTTGAAGAGCGTGAAATCAACCAAGCTCCCGTTTCATATCACATTTATATTACGAATCATCTTTTAGATGGCGTGACAATTACTCAAGCGCATGAGCGTATTACTCGTCCTTTTATTTGCTCTCGAGTTATGCACGCAGGGGAAATTACAAGTCCGTTGCCAGATACTGTATTGCATGTTGGCGATACGATTCGAGTGGTTTCAACACCTCAACATCGTCGAGACATCATTGCGGCTTTTGGTAAAGAAGATTTACGTATTAATTTGGAGACGACTCATACGCCCTTGGTGCGTCGGCGCATTTTAATTACAAAGTCTTCGTTAGGGGGTAAAACTATTAATGATTTGTCCTCTTTGGCTAATACTGATGGTGTCAATATTACTCGAGTGTTTAGAGCAGGCACTGAAATTTTCCCGTATGCCAATCTCCACATTCAAGTGGGTGATGTTTTGCAATGTGTTGGACCGGAAAATGCTATCAAGCGAATGGAGGGACGCTTAGGTAATCAAGCCAAACATTTAGATCAACCCAATATTGCTGCCATTTTTATGGGGATGACTATTGGCATTATTTTTGGTTCAATTCCTTTCGCTATTCCGGGCATGCCAACACCCATTAAACTAGGGATGGCAGGCGGTCCTCTAATTATTGCGATTTTGTTAGGACGCTATGGTGCCTCTTGGCATCTTTCGACTTATATGACAACGTCCTCGAATTTGATGAGTCGAGAAATTGGAATTTCATTATTCCTGGCAAGCGTCGGGCTTTCAGCGGGCGAGACCTTTGTGCATGCGTTGGTTTCAGGTAATGGTCTTTTATTCGCTCTCATCGGTTTTTGTATCACAATCATCCCACAAGTGATCGTAGGGATTATTGCGCGAGTATTTTGCAAACTTAATTACCATAGTATTGTTGGTTTGCTGATTGGTTTAGGTACAAACTCTCCTATCCTTTCTTATGCTTCGACTTTGTCAGAGAAAAACGCGGCCCCAGTAGCCTACTCAACGGTTTATCCATTAGCAATGTTTTTGCGTATTACAGCTGGTCAACTCATTCTTTTAGGGATGTGGACTTACGTTTAATGCAAATCTGCAATAGCAAGCATGAAGGACCTTATGTCGTTCATAAGTATGAAGAGGTCTTTTGCAAAAAGGTTTATCCTTGAAGCTCTTTGGTAAAGAAGAATTAGGTTGCGATATGTTAGATATTTATGAACATAAATTTGTTGTCGGAAAAGAGTCTATTGATGTTTTTCATCATGTGAATAATCGAGAGTACTTACGTTGGATGGAAGAGGCCGCGACAGAACACGCTACAGCTTTAGGTTTTGGGGCTCGTACCTTGTTAAAGCGCCAGCAAGTTTGGGTTGCACGACAGCATTGGATTGAATATCTTCGACCGACGTATGAAGGGGATGAGTTGACGATTTATTCTTGGGTTGATAGTTGGCAAGCCTCTCGCTCTTTGCGTCGCTACGCAATTAAGCGAGGAGATCAATTGGTTTGTGTAGGGGCCACAATGTGGGTGTTTATTGACTTTAAAACAGGGCTGCCTATTGAGGTACCAGAAGATGTAAGAGGCTGTTTTACTGTGATTGATCCCGATAGTGAGCGCTTGAAAGAATTAGGAATTAGTCGTCCTATTCGCTACAAACCATAAAACGAAGTGGGCAGATAAATAAAAACTCTCAGGTGAGGATTTCATCTGAGAGTTTTTGAATTTGGTGGAGACGGCGGGAATTGAACCCGCGTCCAAGAATCGTCCATAGCTGGATCTACATGTTTAGTTTAGACACTTAAAAAATCTCATCTGACTTTACGCCCCTAAACTGGCTCTGATCAGACCAGACACTCTTTAAATCTCAATCCCTACGCAGCGCCCTCGCAGGGATCCAGCCTGTATCAATATGAAATCGCTGCTAGCGAACTAGCCCGGACTAGAGGCAAACCGGTGCGATCCTCGCCAGAATTAGGCGGCGAGAGCGAAACGCTTGTTATTGGCGTTTATTTGTTTTCCAGCGGATTAACAAGGTGACTGGACCTTGACATGCACCAAGCCACTTCGTGACCCCTGTCGAAACCAGGTCGTCCCCGTGAAACTTGTTGGACGAAAATTATGACGCAAAAAAGATTTTTTTGCACGAAAAGTTGTAGGAAATTAACAAAATAACTCGTTTTTAACTGTATTTTGTTCTAAAATTCGCTTCGTCTTTGTTTCGCAAAGAAAAAATGCCCATTGGATTTATGATGAAAGAGAAAACCCAATGGGGGAATACTAATTTTTGAAAAGTGGGAAGCTATGGGCTTTACCACGGAGAATTATGGCAAAAGAAGATCTCATTGAAATGAGCGGTGTTGTGCTTGAAGTGTTGCCCGATGCCCGTTATCGTGTCAAATTAGACAATGGCCACGAGTTAGTGGCTTATACCAACGGTAAGATGCGTAAGCACCACATCCGTATTTTGGCTGGGGATAAGGTTTCCCTTGAACTCTCTCCCTACGACTTGACCAAGGGTCGTATCACCTTCCGTCATATTGAAGGTCGTCCGTCCGCAGCTCCGTCTGCCGGCGCAAACCGTCGTCGCTAATTTGTAGCTTCGAACGGCTTTTTGAGTCGTCAAAAGCAAAGAATTTTGTACCGTTAATTTTGCCTTTATTCAGAAGGCAGAATTGACGGTGCTTTTGTGTTGCCTCTGTCTGGCAGAGTAGAATAGATAGAATATATTTCTCGAAAGGGATTCAATCATGGAGCTTGAACTTTGGTATCTCGTCGCTGTGCCGGTGTTATTTGTGGCCGGTTGGTGGTTTAGAGGGTTGGATCAAAGACAACGTGATAACGAACGTCGTCCAGAGACCTATTACAAAGGCATCAATTTGCTCTTGAATGATCAACCAGATAAGGCGATTGATGCTTTTATCGAAGTTGTAAAATTGGATCCCGAAACCATTGAGTTGCATCATGCACTGGGCAATTTATTCTGTCGTCGCGGAGAGTTTGATCGAGCAGTTCGTATCCATAATCACCTGTTAAATCGTGCTGACTTGCCTCCTCATGAGCGTGCTTTGGCTTTGTCTGAGTTGGCAAATGATTATTTAAAAGCAGGCATTTACGATCGTGCAGAAGATAGCTTTAAGCGTTTAATGGACGAGCCAGATTATCGATTAGAGGCTATGCGAGCTTTGCTCAATATTTATTGCACAGAGCAAGAGTGGGAAAGTGCCATCGCTATGGCAAATAGTTTAGAAAAAGAGGCCGGAGAAAATCACTTAACTGAAGTTGCTCACTTTTACTGTGAATTGGCTCAACGTCACCTACGTGCTAAGCGTGTAGATGATGCTAAACATTTGCTGGAAGAGGCTTTAAAAGTTGATAGACGTTGTGTTCGTGCGCTTATTGCTCTTGGGCAAATTGCACTCCAAGCAAATCAACCTGAGCAAGCCTTGAACTATTGGGCCAAGGTTGAAACGGTTTCTCCGGAACACCTTACACTAGTTATGGCATCAATGGCCCAAGCCTATGAAATGCAAGGAAAGCATGATCAAGCAATGAATTTAATTCATCGTGCTTTAAGTGACATGCCTAGTGCAGAAACGCTAGCTATTGCTTTGGAGATTACGCAAAAGACGGAAGGGGACGAAGGAGCTCAACGCTTACTCAAGGAAGAGTTAGAGCGTCATCCAACCCTGTGGGCTTATGAAAAGTTAACTCAGTTACGTTTAAAAGAGCATCCAGACAATCAAGATTTGCAGCTATTGGTGCAACTGTTGAAACCGTATGTGTCACGTCCTGGTCGATATCAATGCTCTGAGTGTGGTTTTAGAGCAAAAGGTTTTCAATGGCATTGTCCGGGCTGTTCTGCTTGGAGTAGCTATCCTCCTACCCGTATTGAGGACTAAACGCAAGATGGGCTTGTTAGGGATTTCGATAACCTAATAAGCCTTTTTAAATTTCTTACACTTTTAAGTAATCGTGTACCCAATATCAAGTTGAGATTTTTGTACACTTCGACTTATTGAGTTAATTGTTAATCCAAGGAAATTAAATGTTTAAACGTATTGGCTTATTCATCTTGACCAACCTTGCCATTTTGGTAATGATGTCGATCATTTTGAATCTCGTAAGCTTTTTCTTCGGCATCAACTTTTCTCAGATTGCAGGAAGTAATCAAAACTTAGTTTCGCTATTCATTTTTGCGGCTATCGTTGGGTTTAGCGGCTCTATCATCAGCCTCTTTATGAGCAAGACGATGGCTAAGCACTCCATGGGTGTGCAGATGATTGATGTGAACAATCCTCGCAATGAAGTTGAGCGTTGGTTGGTGCAAACGATTGCAAAGTTAGCCCAAATCAAGGGGGTAGAGATGCCTGAAGTTGGGATATACAGTGGCGAGCCAAATGCCTTTGCTACAGGTCCGAGTAAGAATAACTCATTGGTCGCAGTCTCTGATGGTTTGCTTGCTTCCATGAATAAGGAAGAAGTGGAAGCTGTATTAGCCCATGAAATGAGTCACGTTGCCAATGGCGATATGGTAACAATGACATTGATGCAGGGCGTTATTAATACCTTTGTTGTCTTCTTGTCCCGAATCATTGGTAACTTAGTTGACCGCGTCATTTTGCGCAATGAAGATGATGCTCCTGGTGCAGGTTATTACATCACTAGCTTGGTTTTAGATATTGTTTTAGGCATGTTGGGCTCAATGTTAGTTGCCGCTTTCTCTCGATACCGTGAGTATCGTGCAGACGCTGGGGCCGCAGATGCATTAGGCTCACCCGCACCAATGATCAATGCATTGGCTCGATTAGGTGGTCAAAGTGCGACAGAATTGCCCGGTAACGTAAAAGGCTTTGGTATTAGTGGTGGTATGGGGTCTTTGTTTGCTTCTCACCCACCGATTGAAGATCGTATTAAGGCTTTGCGTGGTCATCAGCAAAAGTAGTTTTAAGAAATAAAAAATCCGACTTCAGTGAGAAGTCGGATTTTTGTTTATTCGGCATTAAGTAAAAAAATAGCTCGTTAACCTAGAGAGGTTACGAGCAATTTTTTTAGAAGTTAGTGGGGTGGGAAATGGGACTCGAACCCACGACAACCGGAATCACAATCCGGGACTCTACCAACTGAGCTATTCCCACCACTAATTTTCTGGCCCGCCCGACAGGATTCGAACCTGTGACCCTCGGCTTAGAAGGCCGATGCTCTATCCAACTGAGCTACGGGCGGTTGAACCTATTGGACGTTTGGTCGGGGCGAAGGGATTCGAACCCCCGACATTCTGCTCCCAAAGCAGACGCGCTACCGGACTGCGCTACGCCCCGTCAAAAGCGCAGATACGCATTATGAAGTAATTTTCTAAAAATTGCAAGTCAAGTTATAAAACTTTTTATAACTTTTTTTAATATTTTTATAACTCATTGATTAATCATATGAAATGATTTTGTAATTATTTTTTATGAAAACCTTTTTTTCACTCCTGAGTAGAATAGAAAAATCAGTTTTTGTTTTGAAAGGTTCTTTAATTATGAATTGGCAATGTGGGAATAAGACACTTGAGTTAACTCGCCCATATATTATGGGGATTTTAAATGTGACTCCCGACTCCTTTTCTGATGGTGGGGAGCATCAAGGGTTAGTAGCTGCTGTTGAGCATGCAAAGAAGATGGTGGCAGAGGGTGCCGATATTATTGATGTCGGAGGAGAGTCTACACGTCCTGGCGCGGCTGATGTTTCGGTTGAAGAAGAGGTCAAACGTGTTGTTCCTGTTGTCAAGGCATTGGTTGAGCTTGGGATGACTGTTTCTGTGGATACTAGTAAAGCTGAAGTTATGAAAGAGTCAATCAAGTCGGGGGCTCATATCATTAATGATATTCGTGCTTTGCGTGAGCCGGGTGCTCTTGAGGTTGTTGCTCAGTCAAATGTTGGTGTTTGCTTGATGCATATGCAAGGCCAACCACGAACAATGCAAGTGGCTCCCCACTACGAGGACTTGATTGCAGAGGTTGAGGCCTTTTTAATGGAGCGTGCCCGTGTTTGTGAAGAGATGGGGATTGCTCGTGAGCGAATTTGTTTGGATTATGGTTTTGGCTTTGGTAAAACTGTTGAGCAAAACTTTAAGCTGTTGGCGAACACTAACCATTTTGTTCAGTTGCCCTACCCTCACTTGGTTGGTTTATCTCGTAAATCTAGCTTGGGTGCAGTGACTGGGCGTGAAACGAAGGATCGATTAGTAGCTTCTGTGACAGGGGCGTTGTTGGCTGCGCAAGGTGGTGCGCAAATTATTCGCGTTCATGATGTGGCAGCAACTAAAGATGCGTTTACAATTTGGTCAAATACAGTTAACGCTAAATGAATTTAAGGTGAACATATGAGTCGCAAATATTTTGGTACGGACGGTGTTCGTGGACGCGTGGGTGAGTTTCCCATTACGCCTGATTTTGTTATGAAGTTGGGTCAAGCTGCTGGTAGAGTTTTGAAGCGTCATTTGCCAGGGCATCGGCATGTACGAGTGGTCATTGGGAAAGATACTCGCGTATCGGGCTACATGTTAGAGGCCGCTTTACAGGCAGGTTTTTCTAGTGCAGGGGTTGATGTTGTATTGTGTGGCCCCATTCCAACGCCTGCTATCGCTTATTTAACACGTGCACAGCGTGCTGATGCTGGTGTTGTCATTAGTGCAAGTCATAACCCGTATCACGATAATGGCATTAAGTTTTTCAGCGAATCGGGTACAAAATTCCCAGATGAGGTTGAACTCGAAATTGAGCAAGAACTTGATAAGGGCTTTGCTTGTGTAGAAAGCAAGGATCTTGGTAAGGCTTGGCGCTTGGAAGATGCCGCAGGTCGTTATATCGAGTTTTGTAAATCTACGATTGATAATAACGTAGACCTTAAGGGTTTACGCATTTTAGTTGACTGTGCTAATGGTGCTGCATATCACGTCGCTCCGGCTGTCTATCATGAACTTGGTGCGGATGTCTTTACGGTAGGCGACCAACCTGATGGATTTAACATTAATGATGGGGTTGGTGCAACGCATACGGAAAATCTTCCTAAGAAGGTTTTTGAGCACGGGTGTGATGTTGGTATTGCTCTTGACGGTGATGCAGACCGATTGATTATGGCTGATGCTCATGGACACGTGTACAACGGTGACGAGCTTTTGTATGTGATGGTTCGTGATCGTATGTTGCATGAGTCTGTTAAGGGGGCTGTAGGTACGTTGATGACCAACTATGCTCTAGAAAAGCGTTTTGCTGAATTGGGCGTTGAATTTGTTCGTGCCAAGGTCGGTGATCGTTACGTGCTAGAGCAACTGAAGGCACGTGAAGGTTGGATTTTTGGTGGTGAAAATTCTGGTCACTTGTTGGTATTGGATTGTCAAACAACGGGTGACGGCATTGTTAGTAGCCTTCAAGTGTTAGCAGCGATGCGTCGCCAAGGTAAGTCTTTGGCACAATTGACTGAAGATTTAACACTTTTACCTCAAGTTTTGATTAATAAGCGCATTGAAAAGGGATTTGACTGGAAGGGGCATCAACCCATGATTGATGCGGTAGCACAGGCGGAAAAAACATTAGAAGGCCGAGGACGAGTATTAATTCGTCCTTCTGGAACAGAACCCTTACTGCGTATTATGGTTGAAGCGGATGATAAGACTTTAGCGCAAGATTTGGCACAAAAGATTGCTGATACCCTCTAAAGCTTGAGTTTGGTATATCAAAAAAGGGGTGGTTCAATTGAACCACCCCTTTTTTA
>Susan_p2__coassemble_635_pt1 | contig 25487 bp, 17 predicted proteins | sample Susan_p2__metabat2_low_PE_004 | metagenome-assembled genome bin Susan_p2
CTCTGGACCGACGGATTAAGAGTCCGCTGCTCTACCAACTGAGCTACGCTCCCAATGCCATAAATCAAATTGTGCAAGAAGACTGGTGGGAGCGCAGAGACTCGAACTCTGGACCGACGGATTAAGAGTCCGCTGCTCTACCAACTGAGCTACGCTCCCAAACCTTCTAGCTATTGGATTGGTGGTGGGTCGTGAGAGACTCGAACTCTCGACCAACGGATTAAAAGTCCGCTGCTCTACCGACTGAGCTAACGACCCGTCGCTTGACGCTGCCGGGAAAGCCCTTTGGCCACGTGTCCAACCAACGAGTTTCGAATTATGAAGGTTTATTTCGAGAATGTCAAATATTTTTTTCGTTATCTCTTTCTTAATGAAACCATAAATAGATCAATGATAGATTCAGATATTGGGGTAAACACTAACAAAGTAGACTTTAAAAAGTCTCGACAAATGATCTTGTATAGTAGATAATTTTGTTGTTGATAAAACGTACTAGTTGAATTCAAAGGGATTTGAGTTAATTAATATATTTAATTAATGCAATTTAATAAATCTATTGAATTTAATATTAATTGATTTAAGTAATTTAAAAGGAATCAAAATGGCTGAGAAGCGTACATTACCCCGCGTCGAACGAGTAGAAGGCGAAGAGCGTAAAAAAGCATTGACTGCCGCCTTGGCTCAAATTGAAAAACAATTTGGTAAAGGTTCAATCATGCGCATGGGCGATAAGGGCATGAGTGAAGATATTGATGTTGTCTCCACTGGCTCCTTAGCTTTGGACTTGGCTTTAGGTATTGGTGGTTTGCCTCGCGGTCGTATTATCGAAATTTATGGTCCAGAGTCTTCTGGTAAGACAACGTTGGCATTACATGTTGCTGCCGAGATGCAAAAGACGGGTGGTACGTGTGCATTCATCGATGCGGAACATGCTTTAGACATTCAATATGCCCAACGTTTAGGTGTTAATCTCAGTGACTTATTGATTTCTCAACCAGACACGGGTGAGCAAGCTTTGGAAATCTGTGATGCATTGGTTCGCTCTGGTTCTGTGGATATGGTCGTTATCGACTCTGTGGCAGCGTTGACGCCTCAGGCTGAAATTGAAGGGGATATGGGTGAGGCTTTACCTGGTTTGCAAGCACGTTTGATGAGCCAAGCGTTGCGTAAGTTAACGGCCTCGATTAAGAGAACGAATACTTTGGTGATCTTTATTAACCAAATTCGTATGAAGATTGGCGTGAGCTATGGTAGTCCTGAAACAACAACCGGTGGTAACGCTTTGAAGTTCTACAGTTCTGTTCGATTGGATATTCGCCGCGTCGGTGCCCTTAAAAAGGGTGATGAGGTGATTGGTTCTGATACGAAGGTGAAGGTTGTTAAGAATAAGGTTGCACCTCCCTTTAAGACGGCTCAATTCGACATTCTTTATGGCGATGGTATCTCTCACGAAGGTGAAGTGATTGATATGGGGGTTGAGTTAGATTTAGTCAATAAGTCGGGGGCTTGGTATAGCTATCAAGGCAACAAGATTGGTCAAGGCCGAGACAATGCTCGAGAATTTTTAAAGGCCAATCCGGAAATTCTTCAAGAAATTGAAACCCGTATTCGTGAGTTAAAGGGTGTTAAAGGGAAAGCAACGGCTGTGGTAGAGGACGATAAGGCCGACGATGACGTATTGGTCTAAGTTTTCAGATCAAGGCTTGGACGACGCTTTGGTTGATCAAGAGCCTCCGAAGCGTCGTCGTGAGCAGCCGAGTCTTAAGGCTCGTGCCGTTCAGTACTTGGCTCGCCGAGACTATTCACGATTAGAGTTACGAGATAAATTATTACGCTATGTTGACTCAGAGGATCAGTTATCAGAGCTCGAACAAGTACTTAATGAACTGGAGTCTAGAAAGTATCTATCAGATGAACGTTATGCTCGTACTCGAGCGAGGCTTCGCAGTAGTCGGTTTGGTAATGCTCGCATTGAATTTGAGCTTCGTCGACAGGGGTTGGATAACGAAACTGTTAAGCAAGCCTTAGAGCCATTGGAAAGTGAGTTTGATCGAGCAAAAGCTTTATGGCTTAAACGTTTTAAAGGAAAGCGTCCAGAAGACTTTAAAGAAAAGACCAAACAAGTTCGCTTTTTAGCTAGCCGTGGATTTTCATTTGATGTCGTTCAGCAAGTTATTGCTAGCGACTGTGATGATGACTACTGTTAAAAATAAACACCTTGCCCATATTTGAGCAAGGTGTTTGTTTTTAAGATAATCTTTTTTGGGCAGAAAGAAGTGTGTTATGCATTAGCATGGCAATGGTCATTGGGCCGACACCACCTGGAACTGGTGTGATCCAACCGGCAACCTTGGCAACCTCTTCAGTATCCACGTCACCACAGAGTTTGCCGTCTTCCGTTCGGTTTGTACCAACGTCAATAACAACCGCACCTTCTTTAACCATATCGGCCTTGACATATTTTGCGCGTCCAATGGCGGCCACTAAAATATCAGCATCCAGTGTATAGCGACGAATATCTGGGGTGTGACTATGCGTCATTGTAACGGTGCCGTTTTCTTGCAACATCAGCATTGACAATGGTTTGCCGACAATGTTTGAGCGACCAAGAATAACGCAATGTTTACCTTCGATAGGGCAGTCAATGGCTTTTAGTAGCTCAATGATACCGGCAGGTGTACAGGGCTTGAATCCACCGCCCGTAGTGACTAATTTCCCGGTGTTATAGATGTGAAAACCATCTACGTCTTTATTGGGGTCAATCGCTTCTAAGATGGGACCCGCTTGCATATGTGCTGGTAAAGGCAATTGCACCAAAATTCCATCAACTGCAGGATCATTATTTAAACGCTCAATCTGTTCTAATAATTCCTCTTGTGAAGCGGATTCAGGCATATAGCATTCGATAGAGACAATGCCAACTTCATTACAGGCGCGAAGTTTATTGCGAACATAAACAGCACTTGCTGGATTTTCTCCAACCATTACAACAGCTAAGCCTGGTTTTCGGGGCAACAGTGTCACAGCAGCTTTTGTTTTTTCGCGAATTGATTTGGCAATGGCTTTGCCATCAATATAGTTGGCACTCATGTTTTTTTTATCCTATCCAATTTTTTGTCCGTCTATTCTAATAGAAAAGCCAGCATATAAATGCTGGCTTTTTCAATTTCGAACGAAATAGCTTAGTGGCCTTCAGCGCCTAAAACCACTCGCATCAAATCGGCAACGGTGCCAGAGTTGGTTTTATCCATAATAGAAGCACGGTGAGCTTCAACCGTCTTAATGGAGATGCCTAAGTCATCAGCGATCTGTTTATTTAAACGACCGGCAACAATACGTTCAAGCACTTGTTGTTCACGCGGCGTGAGCTTTGAGAGCATGGCTTGATTAAGCGTTTGCTTTTCCAATTGGACTCGTTGTTCGCGTGTTTTTTTCAAAAGCTGTTCCAAAATTGGCAAAAGTTCACGAGTGTCTACAGGTTTTTGTAAGAAGTCATGGGCGCCCTTTTTCAAAGCATTGACTGCCATTGGGACATCGCCGTGACCAGTTAAGAAAATGATTGGAAGGGTTGCCTTACGCGCAATCAAGTGCTCTTGAACTTCGCTACCGCTCATACCGCCAGGCATACGTTCATCGAGCAACAACACTGCAATTGCGTTGGGATCGTATTTGGCAATGAAGGACTCGCCACTTTCATAGGCTTCAACGCGATAACCTTGCGTCTCTAGCATGCGACGCATACTGTCGCGGACATCGATATCGTCATCGACAACGTAGATCGTTCCCAAAGGTTCCTTTTGTGAGGGATTAAAGTTAAAAGTGGGAAATGCAACCATTTTGATAAACCCTTAGCACCAAAATATAAACAATAACTCTTCATTTTAACTCGAAATCGTCTTCCTCGTAGGTAGTGATAACGTGAAAATCGAGCCCTGACAGAGATTGTTAGAGATGCACAATCGACCATGGTGTAACTCGACGATGGTTCGACAGATATTCAGACCCATCCCCATGCCGGCAGATTTTGTTGTAAAGAAGGGGTCAAAGAGGTGTTCTTTATCTTCATCTTTAATACCCGTTCCATTATCAGCTACTTCAAAGACCAAATAGTCATTGGCATTGCGATAAATTGTGAGAGTAACAATGGGTTTATTGCCTTCAATGCTAGCTGCTGCTTCAATACCATTTTTGATCAAATTCAGTAGCACTTGTTCAATCATGATTTCATCGCAGTAAACTTTGTCAACATCGGGAGCAATAAAGTAGTCAAGACTTGCATTGTGACGACGTGCTTGAATATTGGCCAGTTCCATTACTTCGTTGACCAATGTGCTAACGGCAATAAGTTCCATTTTAGGATCACTGCGACGAGTAAATGACCGAATGCGTTTGATGATGCCACCAGCACGTTTTGTCTGAGATTCAATGCGTTTGATCGAATAGAGCATTTCGTGGTCTTCTGGGACCCCCGCTTTGATCATCAGGCTTTCAACCACAAATGCATAATTAGAGATAGCCGAAAGAGGTTGATTTAACTCGTGAGCCAGTGAACTTGCCATTTCCCCCATGCTCACTAAACGCGAGTTGAGTTCGCTTCGCGCTTGTTGTTCAGCCAATAACATTTCGTTTCGGCGTTGTTCGGTGATGTCAGTAAGAATTTGCAACTCAGCTTCAGTGCGATCAGTCCATGGGATCATACGACTGCGGACACTAAACCACCGCTCAAGCTCTTCCATGTAGATGTAAGGTGAGCGCGATTTTTCTTTAGCAGATAGATTGGCCAATTTTTTTGATGCAGATATGTGTCCAATCGCGTCTTCACCAAAAGCTTTGTCATAAGAGCTATTTGAAAAGAGAAGCGCATTGGTTTTGGGATCAACAACACTGACAGGATCCAGCATGGATTCCAAAACTCGGTTAAAGCGTTCGTGAGCAGCAGAGAGTTTCTCCTGAGCTTGGCGGATTTCGGAAATATCCGTTAATGTCCACAACCAGCCGATTTGCTCGCCTTCAACCGTCAGCATTGGCACAATGTGCAACAGTACCCAGAATGATTGGCCGTCGGCTCGCACCGCAGGAAATTCATAGCTAGTGTTATTCAACTGTCCTCGTTTAACCCCATTGAGTAGCTCCATCAAACGAAAGCCTTGGTCACCTTTAGGCCAGTAGGAGTAAGGCGGGATTTGACCGATTAACGAATGATCATTTTTCAATCCTAAAAGATCATTTAATGTTTTGTTTGTATAAATAATTCGGCCACTAATATCAGTGACTTGTAGACCAGACAATTGACTGTCAGCAATGTTTTTTCTTAAAGCAGACTCAGCCCGTAGAGCCTCTTCGATACGATTTTGACGCCAGTTAAATCGTATGATGCCTAAAAGTGCAATCACCAAGAAAATGCCTAGAGCAGTGATCACCCAGAAAAGTGTGTTTTGAGTCAGTAGTCCTTCTGCATAACGAGAGACTTCTAATTGGAAGTCCGATGATAAGGGTCTAAGAGGAACTCTGGCACGAATTAAGTCTCTGTGGTTATTAGTGCTAGCAGCAATAATGGGATGCTTTTCGAAATAGAGACTCACACGGTATTCAGGGTTATTGATAGAGGTTTCACGCAGTAAAACCCAAAGGGAAATACGAGAGACCAACAAGAAGTTTTGGTTATCAAAGTGAACAGGAACGATCAAATCAATAAAAGGGGAGCCTTCAATAGGCAAGGCATAGGGATCTGAGAAAGAAGCCGTGCCTACTCGACGAGCCTTTTCAACAGCACTTTTTGTTTCAGTACGATCATATTTTTGATTTTTGCGCATCGTAATATCGCCAAAAGGACGAGGCGATACATAAGAGACAATGATGCGATTATTGGTGTTGATAAGCGCGATTTCAAGAATTTCTGCTCGGTCAATCATTAAGGTACGAGCAATATCATGAAATGTACCCAAGTTGGCGGTGTAGTCCGTTCGCGTGGAAAGAGGCAAAGCCATCTGACTAAGGCGGTCAATGTCAGAAATAAGACGTAAGTTAAATGCTTCAGCCCACAATTCAGTGGTTTGGTGTAACTGGCTGAGGTGAGATTTTTGGTCTTGAATACGAATGATGCGACCAACGTAAACCAAACCAACAATAACGCTAATTAACACAACCCAGGTCATTACAACCCCGAACATGCTTTGGCGGCTAAAGGTCTTGTTGCCTAGCGTTTTAAAAGTATCAACGGCGAATAAAGAAGAGGGTCTTTGCACGATTAAAATAGAAAATGATTCAAAAGTTACCCTTGAATCTTAACCGTCCTTTAAAATTAGTGCATCATTACTTTCTCTAAGGTTTTTACGATGGATCTGAAAGAACTTAAAAAATTAGTCGGTCAAGCTGCCGTTGCTTATGTTAAGCCCGGTGAAATTTTGGGAGTGGGAACGGGCTCAACCGTGGATTGCTTCATTGATGCGCTAAAAGAAAGCGGTATTGAAGTGCCGGCTTGCGTTTCCAGTAGCGTTCGTTCGACCCAAAAGTTAGAAGCTTTAGGCTATAAAGTGGTCGATCTTAATGAAGTCGATCGCATTGGTGTCTACGTTGATGGGGCCGATGAAATTGATGGCGACTTTGCCATGATTAAAGGTGGCGGTGGTGCATTGACGCGAGAAAAAATCGTAGCCATGGTTTCCGACACTTTTGTTTGCATCGCCGATGAAAGTAAAAAGGTTGATGTTTTGGGCAAGTTCCCGTTACCGATTGAGGTGATTCCAATGGCAACTCGTGCGGTTGCTAGTATCGTTGAATCAATGGGAGGAAAGCCAGTCGTGCGTGACTTCGTGACAGATAACGGTAATAACATTATCGATGTCCACGGATGGGAAATGGCCGATGCTAAAGCATGGGAAGAAAAGCTTAATCAAATTACCGGAGTCGTAACGGTTGGTTTGTTTGCTCACCGCGGTGCTGATGTGTTGCTTTTAGGTACCTCTGAAGGTGTTAAAACCTTTAAACCCTAAAAAGAGGAAAGAAAAAGCCGCACTAAGGTGCGGCTTTTAAACCTATGTGTGCGCGGCACGCGCATAATCTAACGGGTGAAAGTCCCGAGCGCAGGGGGTAGCACCAAGCGCATAGCTGGAGGCAAGGGTGTCCATCGTGAGGTGGAATCTGAAGGAAGCCCGAGGCAAACCATCGACCTGACGAACAGAAACTGCATCAGGCATGTGAGAGTGGGTAAGGTTGCATAGCAAACTAAAGTCCAAAGCTACACGGAACTCTCGGTGTAAATGCAGCAGGTGAATGATGGGAAAGATTGTGAGCTTACCCGCGGAGGTCTTACGGACGTGGGCTTCAAACGAAACCACGGAGTAAAGCTTGCCGTAAGAAGTCAGCAGATTCCATAGTACCTGACAGACGGTGCCAGGGAAGGGATGAAATTAATAACGGAGATGCCTGAAGTAACCGAAGCATCAACAAGTTTCAGAATGATCAAAAGGTCGCCATGAAGAGGTAAGCGACGGAATCGCTGAGATATTTATGGTTGAAATGATGCTGAGCATAATAAGGGAAGAAACACCTCCACATTGCAGAAAGAGAACGCTTTGCCAACACTAGCAACCGTCCTGAGTCGAACCAACCTAAATGACGCTTGGAAACGAGTTCGTCAGAATAAGGGGTGCGCAGGAGTTGATGAGATGACTGTCGAGGAACTTCCCGATTGGTTACGTCAACACCATTCTGAGCTAATGCAGGCTATTAAGGAAGGGAGCTATAAGCCCCAACCCGTTCTCCGCGTCCTTATTCCAAAGGAGGAACCTGGAAAATTCAGACCGTTGGGTATCCCAACAGCGGTTGACCGATTCATTCAACAGGCGGTAGCTCAAGAGCTCTCACGCGAATACGAAAAGGTATTTAGTGACAGCTCTCACGGCTTTAGACCTTCGAGAAGTTGCCATACAGCGATCCGACAAGCGGAAGCTCTGGCAAACGAAGGCTATACGTGGGCAGTGGATTTAGATTTGGCGAAATTCTTTGATACTGTGAATCACTCGAAGCTCCTTCGAATACTCTCACAACGTATTAAGGACGGTAATCTAATATCGCTAATTCATAAATTCTTGCGAGCACCCATTGTCGAGAATGGAAAGGTTATCCCAAGCACGATTGGAACACCGCAAGGTGGACCAATTAGTCCTGTTTTGGCCAACATCATGCTTAATGAACTCGATCAAGAACTCGAGCAGAGAGGACACAAGTTCGTTCGCTATGCCGATGATATGATGGTTTTGTGCAGAAGCAAGAAGTCGGCTTTACGCACACTAGAAAGTATTCAACATTTCATTGAAGAGAAACTTTTCCTGAAATTGAATACAGAAAAGTCGAAAGTCTGTCGAATAACGGACCCAAACCTCAAATTCTTGGGTTTTGGATTCCACCGACAAACCAAAGACAGACGAATTGTGTGTGTACCTCACCAAAAGAGCAAACAAAAGTGCAAACAATGCCTGAAACTTCTAACATCAAGGAGTAATGGTCAAAGTCTTGAATCCTTCCGCCTGAAACTAAAACAGTTTGTGGTGGGATGGTGTAACTACTTTGGTATCGGAGCCATGAGAAGTTTTGTAAAAGAAACAGATGAGTGGCTAAGAAGGCGAATACGTCAGCTCTACTGGAAACAGTGGAAGAAGATAGGCACTAAGCTCAAAGCGCTACTAAAATTAGGGGTTACAAAGGAGAAGGCTTGGATCTGGGTCAATAGTCGAAAAGGCTACTGGCGGATAGCTAAAAGTTGGGTACTGAGCACAACACTGAAAACCAATTTTCTCAGGTCTAAAGGATGGGTCTGCCTTGGGGACGTTTATAAGTAAACCCCAAGGATGTTATTAATAACCGCCCGCTACGAGAACCGTACGGTGGGTGGTGTGGAAGGACGGCTAGGGAGCTAATCCCCAGCCTCCTATCCGATTAAGTTAAGGCTTAGGTGGGGTGTAGTTAGGAACATCATCTACACCGTCACCAAATAAATATTTTTGCATTTGCTCAAGCAAGTGTTTGCGAGCGCTTGCATCAGCCAAGTTAAGTTGGTACTCGTTGACCATCATGGTTTGCAAACGAATCCAATCTTCCCAAGCTTCCTTGGAAATATTTTCAAAAACCTTCTTGCCTAAAGGACCAGGCAAGGGTGCATAGGCAAGGCCTTCGGCTTCTTTGTTAAGTTTGACGCAATGAACCATACGAGCCATGATAGTAATCTCCAAATCATGAATTGAATGGCTCAATTGTACGAAACTTCGTTCCAATTGTGTTTTTTTGAAAAGTGTGTCTTTTCAAATTTTTGTAAGTGTTAATAGATGGCTAATAGCTTAAGAGATCAACTGGCATTTTTACGCGATGAACAAATGGCATTAGCGCGTTTGCAGGCTGAAAAAGAAGAGCAAGAGAAGGCTCGTCGTCGCCAAGAACGTGAAGCTTTGCAACAGTCGAAGGCGCAAAAAAAGAAAGAAAAGAAAAAAAATGTTGCCTCTGTCTCAAGTGATGACAGCGGTGCCCACATTGAGTTGGCAGCTGGTTTACCTGTTTCAGAGCGCGGTCAAGAGGTCATTGATACCATTCGTAAGCATCGCGTCGTTATTGTTTGTGGTGAAACAGGTTCTGGGAAAACAACTCAACTGCCCAAAATTTGTTTATTGGCTGGGCGCGGTAAAAAGGGGTTGATTGCTCACACTCAACCGCGTCGTATTGCCGCCTCATCAATTGCCAAACGATTGGCAGAAGAGACAAAGACAGAACTTGGTCAGTTTGTTGGTTATAAAGTTCGTTTTACTGACAAGACGCAAAGCTCAGCCAAGATCAAATTGATGACCGATGGGATCTTATTGGCTGAAACACAAAACGATCCACTTTTAAAGGCCTATGACACAATCATTATTGATGAAGCGCACGAGCGCAGTATCAATATTGATTTTCTGTTGGGGTATTTAAAGGGACTTTTGAAAAAACGTCCAGATCTTAAAGTCATTGTTACCTCCGCTACGATCGATAGCGAGCGTTTTGCTGAGCATTTTGCCGATGATAGTGGACATCCTGCACCTGTTTTGAACATTTCTGGTCGTACCTACCCTGTTGAAGTGCGCTATCAGCCCATTGAAGAAAGTGATGAGACGGATGACAAAAGTCTCATGATGGCCATTAATGATGCTTGTGACGAATTAAGCCGTGAGGGGCCTGGGGATATTTTGGTCTTTTTGCCTGGAGAGCGAGAAATTCGTGAGGCTGCAGAGTATCTGCGTCGCATGCAACCACCGACAACGCAAATATTAATGCTTTTTGCGAGACTTTCTGCTGATGAGCAAGAGCGGGTATTTAGAACATCCGGTTCAAGACGTATAGTGCTTTCAACCAATGTTGCAGAAACCTCTATTACTGTTCCAGGTATTCGTTATGTGGTTGATACGGGCTTAGCTCGTGTTAAGAGATACTCATACCGAAATAAAGTTGATCAGCTTTTGATTGAACCTATTAGCCAGGCTTCGGCCAATCAACGTTCTGGTCGTTGCGGTCGCGTGGCAGATGGTATTTGTATCCGACTCTATAGCGAAGAGGAATTTGCTCGTCGAGCTCCGTTTACAGACCCAGAAATCATGCGAACAAACTTAGCTTCGGTTATTTTGCGCATGAAAGCCTTGCGCTTAGGAGACATTCGAAAGTTTGCTTTTGTACAAGCTCCACCCCAAAGAGCAATTGTCGATGGGATATCACTCTTAAAAGAACTCAATGCATTGGATGATGAGGAGCGTTTAACACAAATCGGTCGCTCTTTATCCAAGCTACCTGTCGATCCCAAGGTGGCCCGTATGCTTTTGGCCGCTAATGATCATCAGGCTTTAAATGAAGTCTTGATCATTGCCTCGGCCCTGTCTGTGCAAGATCCGCGTGAGCGACCCATTGAAAGTCAAGAGGCTGCAGATACGACGCATAAGGCCATGGCAGATGATAAAAGTGACTTTTTGACCTTTGTAAAGCTTTGGCGATACGTTGAAACAGCAACGGCTAAGAAAGAAAGTAATCGCAAGTTGACAGAGGAATTTAAACGAAAGTTTCTCAGTCCGCGTCGATTGCGAGAATGGAAAGATGTCTACAAGCAACTCAAAGACATGACGGTTGAGTTAGGGTGGCGTTTAAATACGGTTGATGCCACTTATGAGCAAATCCATATTTCACTATTAACTGGCTTATTGGGCAATATTGGCTATAAACAGCCTGATGATAATCCTAAGGCGCCTCCTTTTATTGGAGCACGCTCCATTAAGTTTCACATTTGGCCAGGTTCACCTCGAGTGAAAAAGTGTGGTCGTTGGATTATGGCCGCGGAGTTGGTAGAAACTTCACGATTATTTGCTAGAACGGTTGCCGATATTGATCCTAAATGGGTTGAAAAGGTAGGGGCTCATTTGATTAAAAAGAGCTACACGGAGCCTCATTGGGAAAAAAATCAAGCTAGTGTGATGGCACTGGAGCGTGGAACGCTATACGGTCTGACTATTTATGCTCAGCGTCGTGTGAACTTTACAGATAAAGATCCTGTGTTGGCACGAGAACTATTTATCCGTGAAGCATTGGTGGGGGGTGACTTTGACTGTCAAGCCAGTTTCTTTAAGCACAATCAAAATTTAATTCGTGAAATTCGCAATCTAGAGCACAAATCACGACGTTTAGATGTGTTAGTAGACGATGCATTGATTGAGCAGTTTTACGATAAGCTGATTCCCGCCGATGTTGTCAGTGGGGTCACATTCGAGCAGTGGCGCAAGGCAGCTGAAAAAACTCAACCCAAACTGCTTTATTTAAGCAAGGACGAGTTAATGCGTCATGAAGCTTCTGGTATTACGACACAGTATTTCCCGAAAAATCTCGCTATGCGTGGGGTTGAGATGGCGCTGACGTATCACTTTGAACCTGGTAGTCCCCGAGATGGTGTGACATTAGCGGTACCGCTTTACGCTCTAAATATGGTTGATGAAACGGCGGTGGAGTGGCTGGTACCAGGAATGCTTAAAGAAAAGGTGCAGCTTCTTGTTAAGAGCTTGCCTCAGAAATACCGTCGTCACTGTGTGCCCTTGCCAGAGTATGCAAAGAACTTTGCGTTGCGACACGAAGCCAAGTTTGCTCAAGCAGGCCTAAGAGAGGCCATTATTGAGGATTTGCGTGAACAATTCCAAATTGCCCCTAATGTAGTCGATTTTAAGTTGGAGATGCTGCCAGCCCATTTAACCATGAACTTCAAAGTTCTGGATGAATATGGTCGTCAGATCGCCATGGGGCGCAACTTAGCTAGCTTAAGAAGCGAGTTAGGACAGGAGGCGCAAAAGTCATTCCAAGCCGTTGCAGCAAAAGAGGTTGAAGTCTCTTGTGAGTGGGAGTCGGAAATTACATCTTGGAGCTTTGGTGAGTTGCCTGAAATTATGGAAATTAAGCGAAAAAATCAGTCGCTTATTGGTCATCCAGCTCTTGTGGATCGGGGCGAATACTGCACATTAGAAGTTTTTGACGATATGGATCAAGCTCAGAAAAACCATGAGCGTGGCCTTATTCGTCTATTTAAGTTGAGTTTGCGTGAGCAGATTCGCTTTATCGAAAAGTCTTTGAAGACGTTACAAAAAATTCAAATGCAAGCGGCAATGGTTCCCTCATTATCAAAGGCATTTGAAAGCTTTGAGGCTATGCAAGAGGCAGTGATTGATGCAACACTTCAGCAAACTGCTCTACAAGAACCGTGGCCAATGAATGAGATGGACTTTGAAAAGCGAAGAAACGATGCTAAGGGGAGACTTAATTTAATTGCTCAAGAAATTAGTCGTTTATTAAGTGAAATTGTGGAATTGGCAATTCAGGTCCCTCGCAAATTAAAGCAATGTCCTGATAAGCGTGTCATTGAGGATATTCAATCACAAATGGCAGCTCTGTTTGTGAAGGACTTTTTGCTCAGTGTCGGCTATGAGCATCTCATACATTATCCAAGATATTTAAAGGCGATTATCCAACGTTTAGAAAAATGGCAGGATGATCAAATGAAGGATGCAGAAAAAATGCGAGACGTAGGTCGATTTGTCACGCTTTATGAGCGTGAGGTCGCAAGACGAAAAGGCGTAGTTGATGAGCGTCTTATTCAGTTTCGCTGGCTGATTGAAGAGTTGAGAGTTTCACTTTTTGCCCAAAAACTTCGTACTCCGATGCCTGTGAGTATTAAGCGTTTGGATAAGGTATGGAATTCTATTCTTTATTAGAATTAGCTTTTTGAAAAAGATTCTTTGTTACAAGGGTTTTATATATGACCGATTTACCCATTCGCCCGGCATTTTGGAACATTCCATTGTGGGCTGAAATAGGTGTTTATGTTTTTGGCTTGTCAGCTCTCTTTATTTGTTTATGGGGTATTTACCAATCGGTAAAGCTATGGAAAGAGGGTAAAAGTGAGCCTTTACAGAAAGATTGGAAACGACGTTGGGGCGGAGTGTGGCGCGATGTTTTTATGCATAGACGCCTTTTGAAAACGCCTTCTGGTGTGATTCACTTGTTCCTTTTTTGGGGATTCCTCTTTTTGTTCTTCGGCACGGCTACGGCAACCCTAGACTGGGACGTTGGTCACTATATTTTTGGTGAGCAGTTCTTAAAGGGTTGGATTTATCTTGCCTATAAGCTCATTTTAGATGTGGCCGGTGTTGTTGCCATTTTGGGTTTGTTGGCTGCTGCGGTACGTCGCTTTGTTATTCAGAAGCAAAATTTGGAGCGCAGTTGGCGATTTGCAGGTGTATTGATTTCACTTTTCTTAATTATTGTGAGTGGGTATGTGGTCGAAGGATTGCGTTTAGCGGTTCAACAGCCCGCTTGGGCAAATTATTCGCCTGTGGGCAACTTATTTGCTCAATGCATGACTTCGCTCTTTACTCCTGAACAATTAAAGGGAGCCCACTTTATTTGGTGGTTATTGCACGGTGCTGCTGCCTTGATTTTTGTTGCAATGATTCCTTATACCTATTTCTCCCATATGTTTAAGGCATCGACGAATATCTATTGGAGAAAGCTCAAGCCCAAGGGAGAACTTAATAAAATTGAAAATATCGAAGAACAAGAAAGTTTTGGTGTTTCAAAGTTTGAGCAATTCACTTGGAAGCAACGTCTCGATTTCGATGCTTGTACCGAGTGCGGTCGTTGTTCGGATGTTTGTCCAGCCTTACGTTCAGGTTCGGTTCTCGATCCTAAAAAGATGGTCTTGAAGCTCAAAAATCAACTTCGTCACCCAGAAGATGGAAAGGCTTTGGTGGGTGAGGTTATTACAAAGGATGAAATTTGGAGCTGTACCACGTGTGGCGCCTGCGCTCAAGCATGCCCTGCGCGTATTGATTTACCTTCAGCCATTATCGACATGCGTCGGCACCTGGCCTTAGAGCAAGGTGACTTTCCTGCTGGTATGCAATTGGCGCTAGAAAATACACAAAGCGTTGGGAATCCGTGGGGTATGGATCCTGCAGATCGTTTAGCATGGGGGAAAGACTTGGATTTACCCATCGCTAAGCCAGGTCAAAAGGTTGAGTTCCTTTACTGGGTGGGATGTTCAGCATCTTACGATCGGCGTGCGCAAAAGATTGCAAGAGCAATGGTTAAGATCTTGCGTGCGGCTAATGTCAGCTTTGCCATTATGCAAGAAGAGCGTTGTCATGGAGACTTCGCACGACGAGCTGGTGAAGAGTACACATTCCAATTGGCCGTGCAAGAAAATATTGAAAATCTTCGTCAGTATGACTTCAAACGTATTGTGGCTCATTGCCCGCATTGTTTTAATACGCTTAAAAATGAATATCCACAATTTGAGGGTGGACAGTTTGAGGTGATGAGCCATACACATTTGATTCATGAATTAATGTCCTCTGGACGCATTAAACCGAAGTTAAAAACGGCGGAAAAGGTTGTTTTCCATGATCCGTGTTACATGGCTCGCTACAACAATAGCGTAGGAACCCCGAGAAAGATCATGGATGAAATCGAAGGTTTATCACGAGTGGAAAACATCAATCGTGGTAAGCAGGCCATGTGCTGTGGAGCCGGGGGCGGTCAAATGTGGATGGAAGGTCAGACAAAGAGAATTAATGTCATTCGACTTAAGGAGCTCAGAGAATCTGCTCCAACCGTGGCTGTTGCATGTCCTCATTGTCTGACGATGTTTGAAAGTGCAATGAGTGGAGATAAAGTACTTGAAGGTATGGAGATTATTGAATTGGCTGAAATCGTTGCCAATGGTTTAGATGATACAATCGTCAAATAATTGAGTCATTAAAAAGAGAATGGCCTAATGCTTCAGTGATGCATTAGGCCATTCTTTTTGTAGTTGAGGTTAAGCTTTATTGAGCTGGGACATCTTTGCGACGGAAGTTGCCCTTAACCATTTCAAACTTGAAGAAACGGCATTCGAGGGGGCCATTAAAGATGACAATCTTTCGAGACTCTGACAGGCGCATTTGTTGAGGTAACTTGCGATCGCTTGTCAGCATCCAAGCTGTCCAGCCAGCAAATTGGCGCTTAAGATTATCTGCGACGTTCTTCATCATACTAGCCACGCTTGCGCTCTTAGGGTTGGATTGTTCACCGTATGGAGGATTCGAAATAATGGTGCCTTCTGTCGCAATCGGAGTTGCCTCACGAGCATCACAACGCGTAAAGGTTAAGCGGCCATCATCGAGCAGTTGCTCAAGACCAGCGCGTTGAGCATTGCTTAGGGCCTTGCCAACCACGATTGAAGAGATATCGCTAGCAGCAATACGAACCGGGGCATGAAGATTAATGGCAGCTCGAGCATCTTCTTTCATTTCTTCCCAGAGATCCATATCGAAAATTTGTAAATTTTCAAAAGCAAAGGATCGATTTAAGCCTGGGGCCATATTGCAGGCAATTTGAGCGGCTTCAATGGCGATTGTGCCGGAGCCACAGAAAATATCCATTAAAGGTGACTGGCGATCCCACTGTGATAAGGCTAAGAGACCAGCAGCGAGGTTTTCTTTTAAAGGAGCTTCGCCCTTTTCGATGCGCCAACCCCGTTTAAAGAGCGGTTCACCGGAAAGGTTTAAATAAAATGTGCAGTAGCGTTCAGTGATGAAGGCATGAATGCGAACGTCAGGATTAGATTTCTCAATGCTAGGACGCATACCGCAACCTTCACGGAAGCGATCGCAAATGCCGTCTTTAATACGTAATGTTGTAAAGTCTAAGCTTTCTAACGGAGAGTTTTTAGCCGTCACATCGACGCGAATTTTGGCATCTGCTTCAAAAAACTTTTCCCAGGGTAAAAGATGAGCCATGTCGTAAATGTCATGACTATCATAGTATTGGCGTGAAGCGATTTTCATGAGCACTCGGCTAGCAAATCGGCTGTGAAGGCAAACGGACATCGCTAATGCCAGTGGTCCTTCGAATAAAACGCCACCCGGGTTTTCTTTTGTATTTTGTGCGCCGAGCTCTTGTAACTCCTTGGCTAAGATGGGCTCAAGGGTGCGAGGGCAGACGGCAAAGAAGTGATAACTAGCCATTTAAATATTTTTCCTTGTAGGGACGTGGGCAAGAAAAACACACAAGTTTTTGAGTTCAGACCACACGTCATTTCGTGTTTGTACAGTTAAGCCTTTGGCTAAACGATCGATATCAGCACAACGAGCAAGAGCATTTGCCAACTTGTTGGCTGTCATATGTTTAATAAAACGCTGCAGTGCTTGCTTTGTGGCCGGTGCACAAAAGACATTTTCACCCTCACTTATAGCGATAGCATCACGAATAAATGATGATATTCGCATGATGATGAGTGGGAGAGCTTCTCCTTCGGCTTGCATCCCGTTAATGGTTCGACATAAGCGGGCAACATCACCATAAGCAATGGTTTCGATCAGATCTTCAACACTGTAGCGAGAAACATTCATGACACAGTCTTCTACTTCGCGAAGACTAAGCTCACGGGCGGGATAAAGCAACGACAGCTTTGTCAGCTCTTGCTTGGCTGCCATTAAATTACCTTCGGTTTGCTCCGCAAAAAATCGCAATGCATCGTCCTGCATTGATTGATTTTGACGTTTTAATCGTTGTTCGATCCAGCTTAAGTAATGTGGTCTTGGAATGGGAAGACAATTAACAACATGTCCAATAGAAGCCAGAGCTTTAAACCAGGGTGTCTTTTGTGTTTTATAGTCAACCTGCGTTAGATGCACAATTGTGACGGTACCGTCGACCGTTGGTGCGACTTCTATAAACTGTTGTAAGATCTTTGCCCCTTTCACTCCAGGACCTGATGATAGAAATCGTAAGGTGATCACTTTTTTATCATCAAATAGCGAGACACTAAGAATGCTATCTAATAACTCAGACCAGTCAGAAGTAGCAGAAAGAGCAAAGGTTTTTCGGTCCGTATAGCCCAGTTGGGTAGCGGTCTGGCGCAATTGATCAATGGCCTCCATTGCTAAAAGAGGCTCTTCGTCAATAACGATCCAGACCGGAGCAAGTACCCCAGCCTCAAGCGCTTTTGTCAGTTGGTGTTCTAAATCATCGCTTCTAATAAGCATGGATGGTAGGCTTTAAAGCAGACAAACAGTTAAGCAATTGAGTGATTAAATCTTGTTGAATTTCGTTATACAAAAGATTTTCTTCGGTGTCTCGAGACAAATAATCTTCTTCGTTATAAGTCATTTGGCGAGAACCTGAGAAGGTGGTTGGGGCCATATACTCATCGCCATCAGGACTAGAGACTCGGAAAGTCATTTGCAAGGTCAATTCGTACTCACGAGCTTCGCCTTTGGAGTTCAAAGCAAGAACTTCTCGTCCACGCTGAGAGCCGAGGAAATCGAGGACGGCCTGGGCTTTATTGGCTTCGTCAACCAAAATAACGTTGGTGCCAGCTTTGAGCATGCGACGAATGTCTGCAGCCATGCGATTATTCATTGGCATGTTCACATACATTGTTTCAAAAGGAAGCGTGACTCGGCCGCGCAAGTGAAAACCACAGCCACTTGTAGCCATGGCAACAGCCAGTGCAGAAAACAAAAAGGAACGACGACCCAAAGTCATAGTAAATTCTCAATTAGTTATGTGATAGGACGATTATACGGGTTTGCGGAATTCAAAGAAAAAATCCCGGAGTTGAATGTCAAACTCCGGGATAGTTAAGCTGGTGCTAACGGACTTAGTTAGCAACAATATTGACTAACTTCTTCGGCACCACAATGATCTTGCGAACTGTTTTGCCTTCAGTAAATTTCATCACATTTTCGTTAGCAAGAGCGGCAGCTTCAATGCTAGCCTTATCGGCGTCAGCTGCAACTGTTACTTGACCACGCAATTTACCATTGACTTGAACCACAAGGGTCATTTCATCGGCAACTAAAGCATGTTCATCGACTTCAGGCCAGTTTGCATCCAAAATCGGACCAAATTCAGCTTCAAAGCCTAAATCTGTCCACAATTGCGTCGTGATGTGTGGAGCAATCGGGTAAAGAACACGAATTAACATGCTGACGCATTCCTTTAAGACAGCTCGTGCTTCATCGCTATCTTCCCACTTAACGGTTTCAAGCGTATTGAGCATCTTCATCGTTGCAGAAACAACTGTGTTGTATTGCATACGATCGATGTCACTCGTTGCTTGCTTGAGTGCTTGATGCATTTCAAGGCGACAGGCCTTCAAATAAGCAGACAATTGAGCAGGCATAGCTTGTGCCGACTTGATATCTGCCTCGTGCTTGAAGCAGAAGTTCCAGAGACGACGCAAGAAGCGGAAGGTCCCTTCTGCACCGGAGTTACTCCAAGCAGCGGATTGATCTGGGGGACCGGCAAACATGACGAAGCTACGAGCGGTATCTGCACCATATTTGTTAATAATGGTCTTCGGTTCAACGACGTTGTTTTTAGATTTACTCATCTTTTCAACGCCACCCATCGTAACGGGTAAACCATCATCCTTGGCTACAGCCTTAACAGGGCGGCCCTTCTCGTCGTATGTGATTTCGATTTCATCAGGGTAGTACCAACGCTTCTTGCCATCGGGCAATTGTCGATAGTAGCACTCTGCGGTCAACATGCCTTGGGTAAAGAGGCGCTTAAAGGGCTCATCAAACTTAACTAAGCCTAAGTCACGCATGACTTTGGTCCAGAAGCGAGCATAGAGTAAGTGCATCACAGCATGTTCAATACCACCGATGTACTGGTCAATCGGAGCCCAGTAGGCTGCGCGATCATCGACCATAGCCGTATCACAGTCAGGTGAGCAATAACGCAAGAAGTACCAAGAAGAGTCAACGAACGTGTCCATCGTGTCAGTTTCACGCGTCGCATCTGCGCCACAGACGGGGCACTTACACTTTAAGAACTCTTCACACTTATTGAGCGGGTTACCGGAGCCATCGGGAACAAGATCCGTCGGAAGGACAACTGGTAAATCCTTTTCAGGGACAGGAACAGGACCACAATGTGGGCAGTTAATAATAGGAATCGGCGTGCCCCAGTAACGTTGGCGGCTAATGCCCCAGTCACGAATGCGGAATTGCGTCTTCTTTTCTCCCATGCCTTTGGCTTGGAGATAATTAGCGATTTTTTCAATGCCTTCATGAACGGTTAAACCATTGAACTCGCCGGAATTGACAAGGTGAGATTCATCACTCTTGTCACCGTACCAATCCTGCCATGCTTCTGTGCTGTAGGTCTTACCTTGCATTTCAACGACTTGGTTGATCGGTAGGTTGTACTTTTTAGCAAAGGCAAAGTCTCGTTCATCATGAGCAGGCACGCCCATAACGGCACCGTCGCCATAGCTCATTAAGACGTAGTTACCAATCCAGACCGGAACGTCAGCCCCTGTGATTGGGTGCTTAACACAAAAGCCCGTTGGGACACCTTCTTTTTCTTTTGTAGCTAAATCAGCTTCGCTGACACCACCCTTGGCGCACTCTTCAATAAAGGCCGTTAGGGTAGCATTGCCTTGAGCCAAGCGCTTGGCCAACGGGTGTTCAGCAGCGATAGCAACAAAAGAAACACCCATCAAGGTATCAGCGCGTGTTGTAAAGACGTGTAATAGCTTATCTTCACCGTCGATTGTGTACGGGAACGTTAAACGAACCCCAGTTGATTTGCCAATCCAATGGTGTTGCATGCTACGAACTTGTTCAGGCCAACCTTGCAATTGATCCAAATCTTTTAAGAGTTCATCAGCATATTGTGTGATGCCAAGGTAATAGCCTGGGATTTCGCGCTTTTCAACAACAGCACCAGAGCGCCAACCACGACCATCGACAACTTGTTCATTAGCTAAGACCGTCATATCAACTGGGTCCCAGTTGACAATTTGCGTCTTACGGTAGCAGACACCCTTTTCGAGCATCTTTAAGAACATCCATTGATTCCAACGGTAGTATTCCGGTGTGCAAGTTGCAATCTCACGAGACCAGTCAAATGCTAAGCCTAAGGGTTTCATTTGATTTTTCATGTCTGCGATATTGGCAAAGGTCCAGTCGGCAGGAGCAACACCGTGGTTAATCGCTGCATTTTCAGCGGGAAGGCCAAAAGCATCCCAACCCATCGGCGTCATAACGTTATAGCCCTTCATACGAAGGTAACGATACATAACGTCATTTAATGTGTAATTACGAACATGACCCATGTGCAATTTGCCACTAGGATAGGGCAACATGGATAAGACATAGAATTTCGGCTTTTCGTTGCCTTGTGCGTCTTTAACGTGTTCTGAGGCGCGGTAAACGTCACCTTCAGTCCAGCGTTCTTGCACTTCGGCTTCGACAGTCTGCGGAGAATAAGTATCACGCATGAGATTGATCCAATCAATGAAGAATGCTAGTTAGATAATTTATAAAGTATAACGTCTTTAGTCAGATATTTAGTAATAAAGAGCGCTCAAAAGCGTGCGAAAAACCTAGACTCCGATATCGCAAGAGGGAAAAACTAAAAATAAATATGAAAATATTTGACAAATTAATTAAAGTGCTTTAATATTCCAAATCTCAGTTGATCGCGGGGTGGAGCAGTCTGGTAGCTCGTCGGGCTCATAACCCGAAGGTCGTAGGTTCAAATCCTGCCCCCGCAACCATTTAATCTCAGTCGCCTTTGGTTACTGAGATTTTTTGTTCTTGTGCTCAAAATTTTGTAATCAGCTTCTAGCACATTCTTTTGCCATTCCTTTTCGAGTTCTCTGCTTATTTTTGTTCTGTTTGAGTGGTAGTTCAGACCTTCTCTAGTGTTATCTCTTTAGAGCAGTGGAGTATAAGTTCGCCAAAATACTTCAGAATAGCTAGCATATTCTGTATTGATAGTGAATTAGCTAGGAGTTGGTGTAATGGTTGAAACCCCACCTTACCGTTACTGTCCAATGTGTGGATTGTCTCTAACGACTAAATGCCTTCCCGGAGATGTCAAACTTAGACAAGTGTGCGAGCACTGTGGCTTTGTGAGATATGTCAATCCTTTACCTGTTGTAGGGACGATACCTGTTTTTGAAGGGAAGGTATTACTGTGTCGTCGAGCTATAGAACCAAGGAAAGGGTATTGGACATTGCCTGCAGGATTTATGGAAGGGTATGAAACTCTTAAAGAAGGGGCGGCAAGAGAAACGTTAGAAGAAACGGGTTCACATGTGGCTATAGACCGACTTTTTAGCATTATTGATGTCCCAGAGGCTAATCAAATTCATTTTTTCTTTTTGGCTCAATTAACTGCATTGCCTTCAGAACCTGGTATTGAAACGCTAGAACAACGCCTTTTTAACTTAGATGAAATTCCTTGGGACGAGTTAAGTTTTACAACGGTAAAAAAGACTTTAGAGTGTTTTATTGAAGATGTAAAAGGCGAAGTAGTTCAGTTACATACTTTTAGGTTAAGTCATTAATGTAGTTTGAGAACGTTGTTAGAATAAGTAATGTTGGGTTACTTTCAACCTTTCAAGTTGTTATTCGAAAAAGAGTTACCATGTCTAGCCTTTACTCTATTGCTCGTCGTTTTTTATTTTCATTAGATCCAGAGACCGCACATCGCGTCATTATGGCGAATTTGGATTGGGCTGTTAATCTTGGGCTCACGAAGTTAGTCACGCGAGAACCAGTAGAAGATCCAATTGAGGTGATGGGATTGCGATTTCCCAACGTTATTGGACTCGCTGCTGGTATGGATAAAAACGGTGAGTGTGTCAGTGCCTTTGGTGGCTTGGGTTTCGGTCATGTGGAAATTGGCACTATTACACCAAAAGCACAACCAGGCAATCCTAAGCCTCGTCTTTTCCGAGTGATTCCAGCTGAGGGCATTATCAATCGCATGGGGGCTAACAATCACGGAGTGGATGAAATTCTAGGCGTTCATCTCAAGAGCGCTGCAGCATTTCGTAATCGTGGAGGCATTCTAGGAATTAATATCGGCAAGAATGCTGCAACACCGATTGAAAAAGCCATTGATGATTATTTAATCAGCATGCGCAAGATCTACAACCATACTGACTACATTGCGATTAATATTTCTTCGCCGAACACGAAGAATTTGCGCAGTCTGCAAGCTGAAAACGAATTAGAAAAATTCTTACAGGCGATTACCGATGAGCGGCAACGATTGATTGATGAAAACTATGGTAAGCGTGTTCCATTTGCTTTAAAAGTGGCACCCGATTTAGAAAATGACGATATTCTTCGCATTTCTGATCAGTTAGTTGATTATGGTATTGATGCCATTATTGCCACAAATACAACGATTGACAGAGACTTAATTCAAGGTTTGCCCAACTGTAATGAAACGGGAGGACTTTCAGGAATGCCTCTGCGTGAGCGCTCAACTGAAGTTGTGGACTTGTTATATCGTCATTTGCAAGATGAGCTGCCGATTATTGCCAGTGGTGGTGTCATGACGGGCGAAGATGCGGTAGAAAAAATGCAAGCAGGCGCTAAACTTGTGCAGTTATTTACTGGATTTATTTATAAGGGGCCTATTCTTGTGCCCGATTGCGTAGATGCTGTTGCAAAGTGGCGAGAAACGCAAACGGGACCACTAGCATCCATGCGCCCGTAACTGAGCGTAAGATTTTCCTAAAAAGGCATCTGTTGATGCCTTTTTTTTGCGAAAACAGTAACAATTTTTCAAGTGAGCTGTGGTTTTTTCTACTAAACTAAAAACAAATCAGAGGTTAACTCAGGAGGGATTTTGTATGCGTAAAGTTGTAATTGGCATCGCCTCGGTAGCTGTGATCGCAGTAGGCGCTGTTGGCGTTGCTGTAACCTATTTTTTAGATAGCGAGACTATCGCAAAAGAGCTCCAAAAAGAAGTGGCATCGCGCTTAAATCGAGAGCTTGTTTTCAATGGTCAGTTAGAAACCAAATTTTTCCCAAAGGTTGAAATTGTTTTACCGCCAACAACCCTCTCGTACGAAGGACAAAGTAAGCCTCAGTTTACGCTAACAGGGGCAAAGATTGGTGTGGCTGTTTTGCCGTTATTAAAGGGCGACATTCAGTTTGATGCTGTTAGTGTCCAGGGTCTAAAGGGCGTGGTTAATGCTAAACGCTTTACGCAGAAAGTAGATAAAAAGAAGTCAGAGCCCGAGGTGGCAAAAGATGACAAAGCTAGCGCCAAAGACAGTAGCGCTTTTGTGAAGAATTTGCGTGTTGACAGTGTCTCTATCATGGATTGCGCCTTGACGGTGTATGGATTACAAGATCAAAAGGTCTACGCAGTTAATCATTTAAATCTCGAAACTGGAGAAATCGGCTTAAAGGGCAAGACGCCAGTCAAGTTCAGCACGAACTTTGAAGAAAAAACTCAAGGCTTAATGGGGACATTGCAGCTGCAAACGACTGCTGAATACGACATCAATACCTTGGATGTTGTTTTGCATGACTTAAAGACAATTGTTGATGCTAAGCAAAAAGAGCAAAGCGCACAGTTGTCATTACAGGCTAAGGAGTTGGGTTACCTTAAGCGAGATATTGGCATCGAACAATTTTCTGCTAAAGCTACAGTGGATGACAGCATTGAGGCTTTAGTATCAGCAGACAGTTTTAAGACTGAAGCACTTCAGTCTTGGAAATTGAATAATGCAAGTGTCAATGTAAAGCAAGGCGATGAGCTATCAGCTCATTTAGTTGGTAATTTTGTAGGTGCGCTGGAAACAATGAGTGTAGCCAGCGAAGACTTGGCCGGCGCCGTGAATACTGTCATTAACGGCATTAAAACACAGATACCTCTTCAAGGTAAGATTCAAGCGATTGTTTCTCAAGAGTCTGCCGCCATGACATTGAGTGGAAAGTTTGATGATCAGCCCTGGAATATGTCGGCACAGTTAAAAGGCTTCACAAAACCCAATATCAATGGGCAATTCCAATTGGCGGGCATCACTGTAGATAAGTGGATGGCACCGTCTGAGCAAAAGAAAGTTGCAAGTTGGAGGGATCTCAATCCAATTCGTGAAGCTGTTGCCTCCAAATTAGAAAGAATCACCGCTCTTGATGCGGCAAACGCCAATATCAACCTTAAAGTGCAGAAAATTAATTACAAGAAACTGTCAATTGATGATGTAGAGACGACAGTGAAGCTCAAAAATGGGATTCTCAATCTAAACAATATGAGAGCTAAAGTTGCAGATGGCGTAGTTAATGCCAACGCTCAATTAAATGCATCTCAGGCGTGGTCCATTACACAAAGCGCGCAAGGAATCGATGTTAATAAAGTGTTAGCAGGTCTTGAATTGCCATCACAATTAACAGGCGTTGCCAATATGAAATCGCAACTCAGTGGTATTGGATTGGAAGAAGTTGCATTGAAAAAGACTGCCAAGGGTACGATGAGCGCGGAAGTGAAAAATGCAGTACTTAAGAGCGTCTCGTTAGAAAAAATTGCTACTGCTGTGCGGGAAAAACAAATGACGGGACTCATTATGTCCCCCAAGGATGAGACGGCGTTTAGTGCAATGAAGGCCAATATTAAAGTTGGTAATGGCATTTTAGATATCGTCAATGTGACAGGACAAAGCGCAGTCGCATCAGTTAACGGTCAATTAAAACTTGGCTTATTGGATAATACGTTACAGGGTAAGGCGGCAGCGGTGTTGTCAACAAGTGTGAATGGGCGAAAGGTGACTGTACCTATTTTGATTGGAGGTACAGTGGCAGAGCCAACTTATGGCGTAGATGTGACAACTGCAATTAAGGATAACTTAACTGAAGAGATTAAAGATAAGGGACGTCAAAAGCTAGAAGAGGGCTTGGGTAAGCTATTTAATAAGCTTGGAAAGTAGAATAGACAAACGGGAAATTCAACGAAAGAGTTTCCCGTTTCTGCAAAAAAGAGAGAAATTTGACAAACTCAAAACAGATTGTGCATAATACACATCCTTGTCACTGATCAGTGATAAGAGAGTGAAAAGAAAAATTTGACAAATGAAAATTTGCTCTTATAATTCTCAAACTCTAGCGCTCGAAAGAGCGAAGTTCTTTAAAAATTGATTG
>Susan_p2__coassemble_732_pt1 | contig 22539 bp, 20 predicted proteins | sample Susan_p2__metabat2_low_PE_004 | metagenome-assembled genome bin Susan_p2
GTTAAACAAAAGTCAGGCTTAAACAAAGCGATGTTGCGGTTTTCGCCTCATCAATGGGTTTCAAGTCTGGAGTGGGCGCTGCTTAAACACGGTGGCTACGTGACAAAGGTTAATCCTGCGTACACGAGTCAAACGTGCCCGAGTTGCGGCCATTGTGAAAAAGAAAATCGCCCTACGCAAGCGAAGTTTGAGTGCCGTCAATGCGGCTACACCAACAATGCTGATGTGGTAGGGGCGATTAATGTCTTAAACCGGGGACGGACAGTCCCTTCGATGCCTGCCGAGTGAACCAACGATAGTTGGTCAGCAACAGGAACCCACCGAAGGTGGTGTACGGCATAAAACCGTGCACGACCTGTAGGAATCCTCTCACTTAATGACAGTGAGGGGAGGATGTCAACTTTTTAGAGCCAGTCAAGGGACCATTCAACCTTTATAACGCCTGCTTCCAAATCGATTTCCTCAACATACGCCTCAACAAAGGGAATCATAAAGACATCGCCCTCGCCCTCGGGCTTTACAAGTAAAAGGTCATGAGCGCCATTATCAGAAACATTTTGAACCGTACCCAATGTTTCTCCAGCTAAGTTGACAACCTTTAAGCCTAAAAGGTCGTGGTCGTAATAGTCACCTTCTTCAAGTTCTGGCAAGTCATCAGGATTAATTAAAAGGCTTCCCTTTAAAGCCATCGCATCTTCACGCGTTGCAACCTCTTTTAACCGAACAACTAAATCTTTGCCGTGTTCTTTCATTTCTGCAACTTGTAACAGCTTAGGTTGCACACCAGCGACTCGAGGATAAGGTAAAAACCACCAATTTGTCGTTTCAAGAAGAAAGTCTCCATCACGGCCGTGGGGAACAACACGTAACCAACCACGTACACCATAAGCACCGGCCGTACGACCAACTTCAATTAAATCCATATCTTTTGACATTGCGAGTTTCCCGAAATTTAAATACAAAAAAAGGACAATTTCCTTGATTCTAAATCACTTTACATTGTAGATACTGCAGTGAGAGGTCGGGGTTTGAGTCCAAACGGTAGACACAATTTCCGATTGTTGAATAACTCAAACGAGTATTCTCAACTGTCAATGTAAAGCGCGAACCTGAAAAATTGTCCTTTTCAAGCAAACGCTAGGTTTGCAAATGATTAGGCAGCCTTCTTAGCTTGCTTAACCAAACGAGCAACCGTTTCGCTCATTTGAGCGCCAACACCGATCCAGTGCGTAAGACGGTCTTCAGCCATGTGGAACTTCACAGCTTGGCCAGAAGCCATCGGGTTGTAGTAGCCCAAACGTTCGATGAAACGACCGTCACGGGGATTACGAGAGTCCGTAACAACGATATTGTAGAAAGGACGCTTCTTAGAACCGCCGCGAGCAAGACGAATAACGACCATTTTTTACCTCTTGTGTCAAAAGTAAAAGCAGTAAAACTGCAATAAAAAAACAAAACCCCGAAGGGTTTCAGTGAAAAATTCGTGTCATTTTACCCTATCTCTCGAACTCAACGCAAGTCTTTTTGAAGCTAGGGATAAAAAAAGCTGCACCTTTTTATTCAGTGCAGCTTTTTCTGAGCTAAGTGACATTAATTAAGCCACAACGCTCTTTTTATTGCTCATCCAATGCAACACCACGATCATAGCAATCAAAGTGCCTAAGCATGCCACCAAAGAGGCCATCAAGCTGCCGTGAGTTAAACCAGCAACAACATAACCAACAAAGCTTGCAAAGGCTACCACTAAGGCATATGGCGACTGAGTTGCCACGTGCTCAATGTGCGAGCATCCAGCACCGGCTGAAGACAAAATAGTGGTATCTGAAATCGGAGAACAGTGGTCACCAAAGACAGAACCTGCCAACGTGGCCGACAAGCTAACAACAACTAAGCTCGGATCCAAGGCTTGAGCAACAGGAACCACGATAGGAATCAAGATACCAAATGTACCCCAGGCTGTACCCGTAGAGAAAGACAAGAAGGCAGCGATCACAAAGATACATGCCGGCAACCATAAAGCAGAGAAGCCACCATCAGAAACCAAGGCTTGAACAAATAAAGGCGTTTGCAACAAATCACGGCACACACCAGAAATCGTCCAAGCAAGCACCAAAATGATGTTAGCAGGCAACATCATCTTCATACCTTCGACAGAACCATCCATGAAGTCACGGAAGCTCACCACCCCACGAGGCACGAACATCAAGAAAGCGACAATCATGGCACCGAAAGAGGCCCAAACAAGTGCGTTGGATGCAGAGCTGTTACCCAAAGCAGCAGCAAAGCCATGATACGCAGGATCGTCACCCCAATAACCACCGCTATACATTAAGCTAAGAACCGCGAAAACAATTAAGGCACCAATAGGCACAAACATGTCCCAAATCGTACCCTTTTCACTGGATTTCACATTGTGTGAGCTAGCAGTGGCATCGCCTAAATCGCCGGCCATGGCACGCTCTTCAGCACGACGCATCGGACCAAAGTCCAAACCCGTCAAACAAATGACGAACACCATTACAATGCAGCTAATGGCATAGAAGTTATACGGAATCGTAGAGACGAAAGCGATGAAATCACTTTCGAAGGCGCCTGTAGACTGCAAGCTTGAACCAACCGCAGCAGCCCAAGAAGATACCGGGGCAATAATACAAACCGGTGCTGCCATTGAGTCAATGATATAGGCCAATTTAGCGCGTGCAACGTTATAGCGGTCGGTGACAGGACGCATCACCGTACCCACTGTTAAGCAGTTAAAGTAGTCATCGATGAAGATAAAGGCTCCCATACCGCCGGTCGCAAGCAAACTTGCTTTACGATTTTTAATGCGTTGAGTTGCCCAATTACCATAAGCACGACTACCACCTGCCATACTAATGGTATAAACCAATGCACCTAACATCGTGCAGAAAACCAAAATATTAAAGTCAACCTTTGTGGACATGACTTTAAATGTTGTTTCCACTGCACCCATAAAAACATGTGGATGACCGATACCAAAAGAATAAATCAAAGTACCGGAAACAATACCAATGAGAAGTGAAGAAATCACTTCCTTAGTAAACAATGCCAATGTAATGGCAATAATCGGTGGCAAAATAGACAGCCAACCGGCGTTAAACGGATCCATCGTCGACAATCCTATGAAAATTGAAAAAGGCTTAGGCCGTAAAAAAGTGTTTCATTGTAACAGACTATTATCCTCTCATCTACTAAATACTTAAGTAACTGCCTCTATTTATTGAAATTTTTGAATAAAAAAGAGCACTAAGATTTCTCCCAGTGCTCGTCTTTTAGAAATAAAAACAAGTTTACTTCGGTTCTGAATTTAAGTAAGGTCCGGCCGCTCTCATATAAACCACCATAGAATAGATGGTAAGAATTGCAGCTACATAGATTAAGATTGTCCCAAGCCAAGCCATGGAGATACCCAAAAAGCTATCCCAATACAACAACATCGGAATCGCAACCATTTGAGCAATCGCTTTAATCTTGCCAAACCAATTGACTTTTACTCTGGCCGCAGCTCCAACCTTTGCCATCCATTCGCGCAAAGCTGTCACAGTAATTTCACGACCAATAATGATTAACGCCACAATCATGTCAACACGGCCGAAATCTAACAATACAATCAAAGCCGCACAGACCATTAATTTGTCTGCAGAAGTGTCCAAAAAAGCACCTATGGCACTTTCCATGTTGTATTTTCGAGCGATATAACCATCAAATGCGTCCGTTAATGCGGCAACAATAAAAATCACGGTTGCCCAAACATTTTGCATAAATGGCGAGAGAATGGAATCGGGAATATAGAAAACGCCAATAATCAGTGGAATTAAAGCAATCCGTGCCCAAGTTAAAATCATCGGCACATTGACGGATAAACGTTTAGCTTTCATTTCTTTTCTTTCAAATGAACCGACTCGCCATGCAACTGAGTATAGATGCGTTGAGCCAGTGTTTGCGAAATACCTTCGATTGTAGCAATATCTTGGACACTTGCGTTTTTCAAGCCCTTCATTCCCCCAAATCGGGACAAAAGCTTTTGACGTCGCTTCGGACCAATACCTTCCAAATCTTCCAATCGTGAAGTATTCCTAACTTTAGCACGCTTTGCCCTCATGCCTGTAATTGCAAACCGGTGAGCTTCGTCACGGACTTCGGCAATCAACATAAGTGCCTGAGATTCTCGCCCTAATACGAGAGGTTGCTTCTCTGAGTCAGCAAAGATTAGTGTTTCTAACCCAACCTTTCGCCCTTCTCCCTTAGCTACACCAACAATAGCGGAGGTGTCTAACCCAAGGTCCTCAAAAACTTGACGCGCCATTTCCACCTGACCGCGACCACCGTCAATTAAAACAACCGTTGGCAGCTCCCCCTCTCCACGCGAGACTGGTAAATAGCGACGTTCAACCGCTTGCTTCATCGCTGCGTAGTCATCACCTGGCTCAACCCCAGTGATGTTGAAGCGCCGATAGAGATTGTGAGCCATCCCCGCCCCTTCATAAACGACACAGGACGCTTGAGTTGCTTCGCCGGAGGTATGGCTAATATCGAAACACTCTAAACGGATTTTCATCCAATCGTCATTAGGCGGAACAATATCTAAGACTTCACAAAGCTCTTTAAGTCTGGCCAGTTGAGAGCCTTCCATTGCCATGTGACGGGCCAAATGAATAACAGCATTGGTTTGGCACATCTCTAGCCATTGGCGACGAACCCCAGTTGGTGCATGAACAACAGAAACTCGTCTCTCAGAAAGCTCCGATAGGAAGCTTTCTAGCTCTGCCTTATCTCCTTCAACATCCGTAATAATTAATGTTGGCACGGGGAGCATTTCGTAGTGTTGACTAACGAAAGCTTCGAAAACTTCAACATAATCGACTTCTGCATTTTTAGGAACTGTCGGGAAATAGGCTCTATCCCCTAAGTGTCTAGAACCGCGTACCATCGCCAAATTCACACACACATGGCCGCCTTGGGAAGTGATTGAAATAATATCGCAATCCACATCACTGCCCGTTGTCTCTACGCTTTGTTGATGCAAGATGTTTGATAACGCTGCAATTTGATCTCGAACTATAGCTGCCTTTTCAAAAGCCAGTTCATCAGAATAAGCCATCATTTTGGCTTGCATATCATTTAGGATATCGGCGCTTTCCCCGTTGAGAAATCGCTCTGCTCGTTGCACATCTTGCGCATAATCTTCACGAGAGATCGCTCCTACACAGGGACCTGAACAGCGGCCAATTTGCGCTAATAGGCAAACTCGAGAACGATTATTAAACACAGAAGGCTCACAAGTTCTCAGACGGAACACCTTTTGCAAAATTTGAATCGCCTCTTTAACACTTTGAGAATTCGGATAGGGGCCATAAAAATGACTTTTCTTATCCACACCTCCTCGGTAGTAGGACACTCTTGGAAAGCTTTCTGCGCTAATTTTTAAGTATGGGTAACTTTTATCATCACGAAATAAAATATTGTATTTCGGATTTAAAGTTTTAATTAAATTGTTCTCAAGCAGTAAGGCTTCAGCTTCCGATCGTGTTACGGTGGTCTCCAATTTGGCAATTTGAGACACCATAATCGCGATACGGGGGCTTAAATCATTCTTTTGGAAATAGCTCGATACTCTACGTTTAAGATCACGAGCTTTGCCGACATAAAGACAATTACCCTCTTCATCAAAATAGCGATAAACGCCAGGCAAAGAAGGTAAATTCTTTAAAATAGCTTTGGCATCAAAAGTTGGCTTAGGTGCAACGGACATAATTTAACGTTTCAATTTCAATAGTCGAAGTATGACACACTCATCATTAAGACCCCAAATCGATATTTTCTGTCGAGTCATCGATAACTTTGGCGACGCTGGTGTGCTCTGGCGCTTAGCTCGAGAGCTGAAGGTTTTAGGACATCCTGTTCGCTTAATCATCGATGATGAAAGGACGTTAGCACCCTTGGCTGGTTTACCCAAAAACTCCGATCTATCACAATACCAAAAAGCGTATGGTATCGAAGTCCTTCATTGGGAAAAGAAGTGGGATACACAAACAACCAATATCGATCCATCTCCCGTTGTGATTGAAGGCTTCGCCTGTCAGCTCCCACACGACTTCGAAGTCAAAATGAGCCAGATGAAACAGCCTCCGCTATGGATTAATGTCGACTATTTCAGCGCAGAAGATTGGGTTGAAGGCTGCCACATGATGCCAAGCGTCCACCCAAGCTTAGGTATTAAGAAAATTTTCTATTTCCCTGGCGTCACAGACCGTTCCGGTAGTCTCACAATTGAAAAAAATTACGACGAACGGCAACAAGCTTGGAAAAACGCTCATAAAGAAGACAAAACTATGTTGCGCGTGCTCTTTTTCGGCTATCCCTATGCCCCACTTAAGGCACTTGCTGAGTGCCTCGCTAAAGTGAACACGCCTATTGAATTGATGCTAACCCCTACACAGGCCTCTTTTTCCCTGAAAGAGGAATTAGAACGGCTACCTTCAAACTCTCAATTGAAAATCAATGTCTTACCATTTGTTAACCAAATTCAATTTGATGAGTTGCTTTGGCTAGCCGATGTTGCTTTTATTCGAGGCGAAGATAGCGCGGCCCGGGCCATGATTGCCGGGGTTCCTATGGTTTGGCAAATCTATGCACAAGAAGAAGACACCCACCTCATCAAGCTTGATGCATTGGTACAACGCGAAAAACAATGCTTTGCCAACGATGAGTTATACGCTACGTGGAGAGACTTTCAACGCTACTACAACCAAGGGATTGTTAAGGCCGACCTTTTCAATAAACTCATTTCTCAACTACAAAGTTGGAAGCAAGCTTCGCAGTGTTGGGCTGACAAACTTAAGAAAAATGGTTCCCTTGCTCAAGACATCTCACAACTGTGTCAAAAGTAGCCTCTTTTTTAGTATTTTTTTGAGTAAAGCTCGAAATATTTTCGAAAAAAGCTTAAACACGCTAAAATGCGTGTTTTCGCTTTTGTTCAGCGAAAAAAGAAACGTTTCTTTGGGCTTGACCCATAACACTTTTATTATCGATTCATCAATTAGCTTTAGGGTTTGGTGGTCGCTCCCCGACTCAATTGAAAGCTTGCGATGAGCACGAAGGAAATCAAACAAATGAAAATCGCACAAGAATTGCGCGCCGGTAACGTTGTTATGATCGGTAAGGATCCGATGGTTGTGTTGAAGGCTGAATACTCCAAGTCTGGCCGTAACGCTTCTGTCGTTAAGATGAAGTTGAAGAACCTCTTGACGGGTGCTGGTACGGAAACGGTGTATCGTGCTGACGACAAGTTTGAAGACTTGATCCTCGAACGTAAGGAAGTTACGTACTCCTACTTCGCTGATCCGCACTATGTTTGGATGGACGAAGAATACAACCAATACGAAGTTGAAGCTGACGTTATGGAAGACGCTTTGAAGTACCTCGAAGACGGCATGCCCGCTGAAGTGGTCTTCTACCAAGGTCGCGCTATCTCCGTTGAACTCCCGACGATCGTTGTTCGTCAAGTGACGTACACGGAACCGGCTGTCAAGGGTGACACCTCTGGTAAGGTCATGAAGCCGGCTCGTTTGGCTACGGGTTACGAATTGCAAGTCCCGGCCTTCGTTGACACCGACGACAAGATCGAAATCGATACGCGTACGGGCGAATACCGCTCCCGCGTTAAGTAATCGACGATTCGATTAAAAAAACTCCCCGCGGGGAGTTTTCCTTTATTAAGACCCGCTCACCATAATGGGATAGCGGGTCTTTTCATTGCCAATCAAATTAAGCGCCATTGGCCTTATTTAAAAAGCCCGTTACGACCTTAAACGCGATGTTCATGCTTTCCTTGTCCTGGATATCAAAGTCGGGACGGTGGTGACCATGATGGTTACAGCCCCAGCATAAAAAGCTCGCTTTACCACCCTTTTCACGAACACGTTTAGCTAACATGCTACAGTCTTCACTTCCACGGCTCGTTGTAAAGAATTTGGCACTCTTGACCTCTGGAACAGTCTTCGCAGCCTCCAGGAGCATTTCATTGAGTTCTGGGTCACACTCATAAACACTGGCTTCACCCATCTTATGAATCGTGCCCTTCACACCATAAACTTCACTCATACCACGAACAATACGATAGACCTCTTCGGTCATGAAGTCATTGACTTCTGTGGTTACACCGCGCACTTCCACTTGCATCGTTGCTTTAGCTGCTACAACGTTACGACCTTCACCGGCATGCAATGTACCAATAGCGACTCGAGAGTCACCTCCGGAGTGACGACTAATCCCTTGAAGAGCCATCACGGTTGCTGCGGCAGCCACTAAGGCACTACGTCCCTTTTCAGGATCGCTACCAGCATGAGCGCTACGACCTTCAAACTCAATGTCCATCTTTGTGGTTGCGAGGTAACCGTGCGTTAAAACGCCAATTTCACCCAAGGCAAATTCACCACCAACATGAGTCCCAACTAAATAGTCAGCATCATCAACAATGCCCTTATTGGCCATCGGCGTTGCGCCACGAACACCTTCTTCAGCCGGTTGGAAGAGTAATTTCACTCGACCACAAAGTTCATCTTTGTGATCCACTATCCAGTGGGCAATAGCTAAACCTAAAGAAGCGTGAGCGTCATGACCACAAGAATGCATGAGACCCGGTCGACAAGAGGCATAACCTAAAGCATTGGCTTCATGTTCCGGATCCGTTGTCTCTGAATTAACCACGCAGTCGATATCAAAACGCAATGCTGTACACGGACCAGGACGACCCGTATCAATTTCTACCATAGCACCGGAATAACGATCCAAAGATTCCAATATGTCCTTATCAATATCGGCCACTTCATGGGCATCTTTCCACGCTTTTTCGACAATCTCTTCACGACGCCCCATGATAGAGTCGACATCAATAACATCTTTTCCAAAAATAGGATTTAGGCCCAATTTACGAAGTGCTTGAATAATTCGAGTTGTCGTTACAAACTCTGTCCACCCCTCTTCGGGATAAGCGTGGAGTTTACGGCGCATTTCAAGCATCTCAGGAAGATAGTGTTCAGCGTTCAGTTCAGACATGGTTATTCTCCAAAGAAGAATGTAAGACACATCTTTCTATAGTAGAGATCTTTAGCACTCAAGAAATTAGGACTTACGCCTACCGACTTCAACTCTCAACGCAGAATACACAATGAGCTATTGAATTAATACGATGATGTGGGCTTTATTCAATCTCTTTGATAACAATACCGTCACGATCAGAGGGTTTTTCCTGTGGGTGGGGTCTTGGAGAAGAAGACTCTTGAAGATTAACTAGTTTATTGTCATTATGAGTACCTTCCTGAATCACATTCCCTCTGCTGTCATAACTTCGAAACTCGCCTGTAGCTTGTCCATTTTTCAACATCATCTCTCCCATCAAAGCACCTTGGCTGTTAAAGGTTCGTTGCCAACCATTAGGCACCCCATTTTCAAACGTCTGTACAACTTTCATACCATTTGGGTGCCAAACCGTAATTTCACCATCGTACTCATTCATGTTATAAGTTCCTTGGCGAACTGGCTGTCCGGTTTGAGCTGAGTAAATGACAAATGGACCATGCCTCATGCCAGACTTTAAAACCCCCTCTTCCAAAAGTATTCCTTGCTCTGAAAATAGTTTATACGGGCCTGTTTGCTTGCTTTTTTCAAATGTTACTGAGCTACGCAATTGACCATTTTCATAATAGTCCAAAGCTTCCCCATCTAATAGCTGATTGACATATTGATGTTTAAACTGCAATTTCCCAGAAGGATAGTATTGTTCAACCAGACCATTAAGTTTGCCATTTCTGTAGTTAGCTTTAATTTTTAGCTTTCCACTATCTGCCCAATATTGAATTGTTTCTCCATCTCGTTGACCATCTTTGAATAAACCATGGTCGATTAATATACCCTCTTGCGTCCACGATTCAAATAAACCATTTTGCAAACCCTTTTCCCAATGCCCAATCTCTCTTAATTTCCCATTGCTAAAAACAACGTTCAAGCCATCTAATTGCCCATCTTTATAAGCATAGAGTGAATATCCACTATCCGTTACCGTTTTCACTCGACCTGTAAATGCTTTTCCATTCTTATCTAGCAAAACACCATTTAAATTTGAAAGCTCTAGAGATGATGTCGCTGGTAAGTAACCATACAACTGATATTTGAAGTTCCAAGCCATAAAAGTAGTCAGGCCTACACCCAAAACAGTGGCCAATACCGCCAAACCGAGTTTATTCATAGTGATCTCCTTTCACAGAGAGTCTTTATTCGGTAACTGATTAAAGGAGAGGACTCTCCTATATGATTGAGTATAGCTATTTCATCGTTACGATGCGCATGGCACACAGCATGGCACACGGGCTTTGCATTATCAGAATTAACCCTGCATGCCTCACATCTTTTGCTTCAAGTATTAAAATGGCAAATTTTCTCAATATTGTCTTAGAAAGACTGCTATGAGTGAACAAATCCCAGATCCTCAAAAATTAACCTCGGATCACCTTCCAAACCGTCTCAGAACATTTCTTGGTGCGGTCTTTACCCTTGTTGTCTGTTTTACGGCAAGTTCTGCACCTATTCCTTTAATGTCTGTCTATCGTGACACACTCTCTCTAAGTAATGCTGATGTTGCCAACTCCATCGTGGCGTATTTCGTTGGTTGCATCTTGACGTTAGTGTTTTTTGCAAGACTGTCGAACTATTTCGGTCGAAAGCCTGTCGTCATGACAACCCTACTATTAGCAATGGCGGCAAGTTTTACTTTTGTTATTATGGACAGCGTTTGGACCTTTAACCTAGGTCGCTTTTTACAAGGTCTATCCTGTGGTTTTGCCTCCAGTGCGGCCATGAGTTGGGTAGTTGATGCTGCCCCATTAAAAAAGCGTTGGTTGGGAACTGCTGTCACTGCTGCTGGTCCAAACGTCGGACTTTGCTTAGGAACACTCCTCACAGGTTTTTGTATTGAGTACAACCTGTTCGACCCCTCGTCCCTTTTCATGCTTTTTATGGCGCTGATTGGGGCCGTTTTTTGTTTGGTAGCTACAGCCAGTGAAACCGTCCAATTTGGTATGGAGCCACTACTTGCAACACTCATCCCCAAAATTGCTATCCCAAAGCGACTTTGGCGTTTATTTATTGTGGCTAGCGCCGCCTATATCGGCACATGGGGCATGGGAAGCTTTTTCCAAGGTTTCATCGCAATCATTTCCGCAGAGACCTTTGGTGTTCAAAGTACGCTTATTGCCGCGCTTTGCTACCTCATCCTAATGATTCCTAACGCATCAACCGGACTCTTTGTTGGTCGTTTTTATGCCGTTAATGCATTGCGTTTTTCGATTACGTTCTTTGCGCTTGGTGGCACTTTATCTTTTATCGCCTACGGCATGCACTTACCGGCACTCTTTTTAGTTGCTGTTGCCATTTGTGGCGCTTGTAATGGTGGTAGCTGTACAAGTGCACTTAAACTCTTACTTCAAGACACCTCTTTGAAAGAGCGTGCGGGTGTGATTTCTGGCATTTACCTATTGGCTTATGTCGGAGCTGGTATTCCTAATGCCGTTGTCGGTATGATGCCTGACGATACACCAGTGATTGCGATGGCTCCGGGCTACATTGGTTGGATGAGTTGTGCCTGGCTTATCATTATGGTTGGCCTTTGGATGATGCAACGCCACCCTAACGAAGCTGAAAAACAACGCTTTGAACGCTAAAAAAAGCCTTGATAAAATAGCTGCCTTCAGAACTAGGAGTACTAAAGAAAAATGCGAATCCTCAACATCGGTTCCATTAATATCGACTATGTTTATCAAACCCCACATTTTGTTGCTGCGGGCGAGACTTTAGAAGCCACGGACCGCTCAATTTTTATGGGTGGGAAAGGTCTGAATCAAACCGTTGCAATTGCTCGTAGCGGCTTACATGTATCTCATGTTGGTGTGATTGGTGAGGATGGCCATTTCTTGTATGACTTTTTAAAGGCCATAAATGTCAATATTGATCATGTTCGTATTGATAAAACGCGAGCTAGCGGTCACACCTTTATTCAAGTTACCCCTGACGCTGAAAATGCGATTTTGTATTTCCCTGGCACCAATCATGCCTTGGATGATGCCTTGATTGACAGTGCTATTAAAACATTAGATAAGGGAGACATCGTCTTAACTCAAAACGAAGTTAACGACGTCGGTCAGGTCTTGTTCAAGGCTCACAAAGCCGGCATGATCACCGTTTTCAACCCGGCTCCTTTTGATGCAACAGTATGCAATTATCCGCTTGAATGCGTCGATGTTTTGATTTTGAATCAAACTGAGGCTCAAGGTATGCTTGGCCACACAATTGACAATCCTGCCGAGGCAATCACTATTTTGCAAAAGCGTTTACCACACGCCGTTATTATCATGACACTGGGTGCAGACGGTGTTGCATATGCTCTTCCCAATGAGCTCCCCCAAACGCTTTCTGCTTACCCGGTGAAAGCGGTCGATACCACTGGAGCTGGAGATACCTTTGTAGGCTACGCAATGAATGCGGTCATTAGTTGGTTTACTGACAAAGATAAAGAGGCCTTTGCTCGTCATATTGATACTGCTGTATTAGCAGCAGGACTTAGCGTCACCCGTCGTGGCGCTGTTGATTCCATTCCATCTCTTGAGGATGTGCAAAAAGCACAGCATCAAATTTAACAATTAAGGTAGTACCATGGAAAAGAAAAAAATTATTATTGACTGTGACCCCGGCTACGATGATGCCGTGGCGCTTTTGCTTGCTGCGGGTAATCCGAATATTGATGTTTTAGCCATCACAACTGTTGCCGGCAATCAAACGATTGATAAAGTCACTAAGAATGCTCTTCGCATTGCTAAGCTCTGTGGCATGGAAAACGTTCCTGTTGCAATGGGTGCTTCACGTCCTTTGTTACGTGACGAAGTTGTTGTTGCTGCCAACATTCATGGTGAATCCGGCTTAGACGGAACCACATTACCTGAAGCAGAATTCAAGGTTGATCCCCGTCATGCAGCTCAAATGATCATTGACATCATTATGAGTGAACCAGAAAAGACTGTCACCTTAGTCCCCATTGGCCCATTGACGAATATCGCTTTGGCCGCACGAATGGAGCCACGTATTGTTGAACGCGTTAAGGAAGTCGTTTTAATGGGTGGCGGCTACCACATTGGCAACATTCGCCCAATGGCTGAATTCAATATTGAAAATGACCCAGAGGCTGCTCATATCGTCTTTGAAGAAAAGTGGAAGATCGTGATGGTGGGCTTAGACCTGACGTATCAGGCCTTAGCGACAACGGAAATTAAAAATCGTATCGCTCAATTCAAGACACCAGTTGGCCAGTTCTTAAGTGACGTTTTAACGCAGTTCTCCATGACGTATCAAAAACGTAAAGGCTCCGATGAACCCCCGGTTCACGATCCTTGTGCTGTGGCCTATGTCATTGATCCGGACTGTATTGAGACGCTTCAAGCCCCCGTGCATGTTGAATACCGTGGCATTTACACCAATGGTATGACCGTCGCCGATTTACGCCGTAAGGCACCGGCTGATTGCCACACCTATGTTGCGACCAAACTCAATCATGCTCGTTTCTGGGAAATGATTGAAGAGGCCGTTCACAATCTCGAAACTCGTTAAAACTTCGTATGGAGCCCATAGATGGAAGACTTTGATCCTCCTATCCCACATGCAGAGCGTTTGGACAGTGGGCTTTTATCTAGAGAGGCGAGCTTATTACGAGCCATGGCTGAGCATTACTGCAAAAAAGTCCATGGCTCTCAAACACTTTGTGAAGAATGCAAACAACACTTACGCTACTCTTTAGCTCGGCTAGCTTGTTGTCCCTATGGCAATGAAAAACCTGCATGCTCTAAGTGTCGCCTTCAGTGTCATAAAGCACAAGAAAAAGCTCATATTCGACAAGTTATGCGAACCTCTGCTCCTCCCATGCTCATTTACCATCCCGTTTTGACCATTGAGCATCTACTGAGAAGCTTAAAAAAGGCCCCTCCTCACCCAAGAGACTTAAGACAAAAACACATCAAAAAATAACCGGTTACGATCTTTACGTGTTCGTTGTAGTATCTTAAGCATAGGCGTGTCAAAATTAAAAGATATTAAGTAAAAGGACACAGAGCATGATTAGTCAAAAAATTAACAGTAAGCTCGAGTCTCTGAAATCGAAAGTCAAATCTGAAAAGGCTCGACTTACAGAAGAGTTTCAAGAGAAAAAATCAGAACTTTCCGTTGAAATTAAAGATAAATACTCTGAATTCAATGAATTGTCTGAAGAAATCAGCCAAAAGAAGCAACAACTAAAGGAAGAACTCAAAAGCAAGCAACTCAAAATGCTTGCCCAATTCAAGCGCCGTCAAAAAGCACTCTCGAGTGAATGGGATGACGTGCAAGAGCGGTCTCGTGAAAAATGGGATGAGCTCATGGATAAGTACGAAATTGATGAGCTTGAACGCATGATTGATCGCTTTAAAATCGAAAGTGAATCACTTGAACGATTACCTGAAAACGCAGTTATCCGTGAATTGCCCTCACGAGTTCACTTCAACATGACGCTGGACAACGTTCTGATGAAGCGACGCACTGTACGTGACTTTTCTGGCGAGACGATTCCTGAGGCGGAAGTTGCTGCAATTTTATGGGCTTGCGATGGTATCAATCGGAAAAGTCTTAAACGAACGACGCCTTCTGCTCTAAATTGGCAAGATGTCAGTGTTTATGTTGTTCAAGCTAACGGAATTTGGAAGTACCTCCCTAAGCGCAATGTTCTCTTATTTATAGAAGGTAACGACCAACGGGAACACTTCGGCGAAATCAAGCCTTGGATGAAGCTTGCTAGCCAACACTTGGTTTTCGTTTCTGACAAACGCAAGATGGAAACTTTTACAACGAAAATTATTTCCAAAACATTTGATTTCGATACCTCAGATGAGCAGATGAGCACAATTGCAAGAGCTGTGGATGTTGGAGCTAAAGTGCAGGCTGTTTATATGGCATGCGCCGCGTTAGGGCGAGGGTGTACTTGTCGCCTCCTTGCAAACCAAGAAGACGCTAGAGCACTCTTGAAGTTAGACCCTGAAGAAGAAATTCTTGCGATTTGTTCCATTGGAGATATTTCCGAGTCACTGTTTGATCACACTTTTTAATGCTTTGGCATCAAAAAATTTGCATTTTTATTTTTTGTAGTGCATAATAACAGTCTCACGCGCCGGTAGCTCAGTTGGATAGAGTACCTGGCTACGAACCAGGGGGTCGCGGGTTCGAATCCTACCCGGCGCGCCAGACAATCCCAAAAGCCCTAAAGGCTTTTGGGATTTCCTTTATGGGCAATTTTCTTTCTTGTGGGAACATTCCCAAATTTCCCTCTGCTCAGTTGTAAACCCTCTAATCCTTTCGGGTTAACCCTCAAGCTTTAGTACATTTAAATGTAAATACCCCTACATCTCTGTTTCTTGTCAAAAGATACTCTCCCCTAACTTGTTCTGTTTGCGTTTGGTGACTATTATCGATTGAATCTTTTTTCCACTTTTAGGGAGAATATCGAATGTGTACCACTGTGATTGTCGGTAAAGCCGTATCCAAGACGGGTCGTGTCATCCTTGGCCATAATGAGGATGCCGGTGGCCGTGTCATGCATCAACAATTTTATTGCCCAGGTGGCAAACATGTTGCTGGCGAAATGTTAACGGCTGAACCTGGTCGCGCAAGTGTTCCGCAAGCTGAAGAAACTCTCACGACCTATTGGTCTAACATGCTTCAAATCGATGGTTCTTCCTTCGACCAAGGCTATGCAAACGAAGCTGGCTTAGCTATTTGCTCAAATGGTGGTGGTAGCTCCTTTGACGGAGACGATCCTGACGAAGCTTCCTTAGGCTTAAAGGACGGTGGCGTAGGCTTTTTATTGCGTCGTGTCATGGCTGAACGCGCCCGTACGCCCCGTGAAGCAATGGAAATTGCTGCAAAGCTTTTGGACGAATATGGCTATTTTGGTAGCGCCCGTAACTATACGGTTGCTAGCAAGGACGAAGCTTGGGTTCTTAACGTCGTCAAGGGTCACCACTACGTGGCCAAGCGCGTCCCCGATGACCAAGTGATGTTGATCTCTAACATGCTTGCTATTCGCCATGTTGACATCAACGATAAGGAAAACGTCATCGCCTCCCCTGGTTTGATTGAATACGCCATTGAAAAGGGTCGTTATACGCCTGCTGTTGAAGGCGATTACAGCGACTTTGACTTTGCTATGGCCTATCAAAGTGATGAAAACCGCCACGCTCCAACCAAGTCTTATCGTATGCGCTTGGGTTGGTGGAAAATTACGGGCGACTATTACAAGGATGAACTTCACTATCCGGAAATTTTGCCGCCGGCCCAACCGATGGGTGTTGAAGATGTCATCGAAGTGTTAGGTTTGACCTGCTACGAATCTTATGCAACGCGTGGTGACGGTAAGGAAGATGCATTCCACGTTTCTGCTCGTGATATTTCTCGTTCTCAAACGCGAGAAAGCTGGGTTGTCGATTTACAAGACGAACCTCTTTACAACACGATGTATCGTTGCACGAGCTACCAAGACACCGGCGTCTATATTCCTTGGTTCCCCATGTCTGGCATCATCCCTGAAGGCTATCAATGGATGACGCTTGAAGAGGCTCGTGAAAATCACTTCCATTTGAAGCCCGAATTCTTGGACTTCGACTTAGATCGCAGCTACCACATCTATGCCACTGTTGGCGAATTAACGAACTTTAACCGTGGTTTATTACCCGGTGTTACTCGCGTTAAACAACTCTACAATGCCGATGTCTTTGCTCGCACTGCCGCCGTCATTGAAAAAGCCCGCACGCAAAGCGTTGAAGAGGCTAAAAAGACGTTGGGTATGTTCACGTGCGAAGAATGCAACACAATGGACACCGTCTATGATGCCCTCTTGGATGCAATTAATGTTCACATGATGAGCGTTGAAGCTGACTCTTTGAGTGTTTCCGATGAGGAAAGTCTTGTTGAAGTTGTACTTTACGGTAGCCCCGAATTTAATGTTCAAGGCTTAGATATCGAAACGGTTTATTGGAGCTTGGGCTTTACAGGCAAGAAGGAAAGCGTTAATGCCCCAGCTAAACCCGTCTCAGTGCGCTTCGACGACGTCGATGGTGACGGTATTGTCGATGCAGTCTTAAGCTTCAAGGCCCATGAAGTTGCCCAATTCGGCATCCCAGGTTGCGTCACCGATACGTACTTACGTGGCCTTTGCAATTGTCTGCGTTTCGTTGCCATGGATACAGTGCTCTTTACTAAATAATTAGAATCTGACACTGATAAATCGAAACCACCCCAAACCAAATCGGTTTGAGGTGGTTTTTTCTTGCCAATGTAGTCACTTTTACCTAGATACTTTTAATCACAACAAACTCATTAACAATCAATTAGTTACAAAATCTCATCCTTAATTTCACCTAAAAATTAACATCTTTGAAATGGCAATTCAGGTTTACCCTGATACAAGTCAATGTCTGTGTACCAACCCGTATCTAAAATCAAGTCTTGGTGCCTCGAATAGGTGCCCCTTTTTTGGGACATTAACTACGACATCCAAGGCAAAAAATGAAAAAACCTATTTACAGTATTCTGTACTTCCAAGTAATCTGTGCCATTATCGCTGGTATCACACTTGGCTACTTCTTCCCCGATCTTGGCGCTTCTATGAAGCCACTCGGAGACGGTTTTATCAAACTGATCAAAATGATCATCGCTCCGGTTATTTTCTGTACTGTCGTCGTCGGCATTGCTGGCATGAAGGATATGAAAAAAGTCGGTAAAACCGGAGGTTTAGCTGTTTTATATTTTGAAGTGGTTAGTACGATTGCATTAATCGTTGGTCTGATTCTAGTCAATACCATCAAGCCCGGTGCTGGAATGCATATTGACCCAGCTTCATTAGACACAGCCTCTGTATCGATGTATACATCTGGAGACAAGATTGGTTCGACTGTTGACTTTTTCTTGCACATCATTCCTGAGACTGTTGTCGGCGCGTTTGCAGAAGGCAACATCCTTCAAGTTCTCTTTTTCTCCATCTTATTTGGCGTAGCTCTCCAACGATTTGGGGGACGTCGCACTTTGATCTTTGACATCATCGAAAAAAGCTCACACATCCTATTCCAAATCGTGAATATGATCATGCGAGTCGCTCCCATTGGTGCTTTTGGTGCAATGGCCTTTACCATTGGTAAATACGGTCTACATTCGCTTTTACCGCTTGCCAAACTGATGGGAACGTTCTACTTAACTTGCTTCCTTTTTATCTTTGTCGTGCTTGGTGCAATCTGTCGCTATGCCGGCTTTTCCGTATGGCGCTACATTTGCTACATCAAAGAAGAGCTTCTCATTGTTTTAGGAACGTCTTCATCAGAGTCCGCCTTACCCCGTATCATGGAAAAGCTTGAAAAAGCAGGTGTAAGTAAGTCCGTTGTTGGCCTTGTCGTACCTACGGGTTACTCTTTCAACCTTGACGGTACCGCCATCTATTTAACAATGGCTGCAGTATTTATTGCTCAAGCTTGTGATGTACAAATGACACTGATGCAAGAAATTACGCTACTCGCAGTCTTGTTATTAACAAGCAAGGGAGCTGCTGGCGTCACCGGCTCTGGCTTCATTGTTCTTGCAGCAACGCTGTCTGCTGTTGGACACATCCCTGTCGCAGGTTTAGCTTTAATTTTGGGTATTGACCGCTTTATGTCCGAAGCCCGTGCGTTAACGAATATTGTTGGCAACGGGATTGCAACAATTGTCGTCGGTAAGTGGTGCAAAGAGCTCGACCAAGACCAACTTCAAAAAGTTCTTGGTAAAGCAGAATCTGTCATTCCAGATAAAATTCCTGAATTGCCTGAACCTAAAGTCTTTAAGGATCATGAACAAATTCAATACATCCCAATTGATGATTACGACAACCGTTAATTCTTAATTGAGACAACTAAGCCGTCAGTTTAATAAATATGAACTGACGGTTTTTTCTCTTCAGTACTCACATACTTCATGATCTTCTTTAACCTTCAAGCTTCTCATAAATATAGTGAAGTAAGCCTCAGATCTTGAAATGAGAACATTTCTTTGTCGCCTAGATAGATCTTCACTCATTTATCTTTTCAATTGAAGCACTCATGCAAAATAAACTTTAATTCGTCTTTGCTTGAAAACAAAAGAATGGATCATAGAAAGAAAAAAAAGCGCTACCAAGTTTTACCTCGATAGCGCTTTTTTGATCAAAGATCTGAGTTAGCTTAGCTAATGAAGAACAAGAAAGCTAATGTACAGATTTGAACCGGAGCAGAACGCTTGATGACTTCCATCGGAGAGACACCAGCGATACCGGAGATAACGATCACACCGGCAGCTAACGGAGAAGACACACGACCAAACGTAGCAGCACAGCTAGCCAAGTAGCCCAAGTCAGGAATCGTCAAACCGAAAGCGGCAGCATGAGGCGTCACAGCTTCGTTAAATGCGAAGGCAGCAGCGTCACCAGAACCCGTCATCACACCCAAAACGTAAGGGCCGACGGCAGCACCGAGCTTAGCGAGTTCAGAAGAACCCTTCAAGGCTTCAACGAAAACGTCGATCACACCGCAGCTACGCAACCCAGCAGCGAACACACCAGCAGCAATGATCAAGCCCAAGATGTTACCGTAGCCACGACCCATACCGTCGAAGAACTTCTTCGTTAATTCAGCAGGGTTATAACGCGTAACGATCAACGTGTAGATCACACCAATCAACATGGCGGTAGCCACGGAAATCTTGATGTGAGAGAACCAAACGGCCATCACAAAGAGCAAAACAACCGGCAAAAGCGGAGCAAATGCATAGAGCCAATTCGGATTTTCAGGCAATTCAACCTTTTGTTCAGCTTCATGAACGCCTTCATTTTGGAAACCACCCTTCTTGTAGTCACCAAAAATCAAACAAGCGGCAACCATGAAGACGATACAAGCGATAGAGATCATGCCCGTACGAACGCCCGTGTATGTGAGGTAGTCCATAATCGGCCATTCAGCAAGCTTGGCAACAAAGCCGTTGTGAGAAGACCCCGGAGACCAGAAGGACGGAAGCGTAGAAGCAACAACCGTAGCAGCTGCCATAGCCGGACGGAAGCCAGCACGGATCATCAATGCACAAATCGTCGGACCAATAGCTGCACACATACCTGCCAAAGAAGAAATGGCAAGAGAGACAATACCGGTAACGATCATACAGCACGGTAACAAGAAGATACCGAGCTTATTCAATGGTTTCGTTAAAAGTGAAACCAAGTGCAAGTCACACTTCGTGATGTTCATCACTTGAGCAAAACCCATTGCGGAACAGATTACGATGATCAAGGAACCCTTGGTCATGGAAGCATCGAACTGTTGGAATGCCGCAAACGGATCAAGCGACAAACAGCACATTAAAAAGCCTGCAGTGAGCAACACTAAGCGCGTTTCATAGCGCTTTAAAAGTCCGTAGACCGTGCCGCAAACCACAATCAAAGCGGCCCACATTGTCCAAGTCATAGGAAAGTCTCCATGAAAATTTAATCGTTAGCCACTTGAAGACTCTCAGGAGAACCCTCAAGTGGCGTTAGGAAGTTATTTTAGGGTGATATACCACCACCCGATATTGGGGTATCTCCGTAAAATAGTGTTAAGTTCAGGGAGTTTATGACACTCATCAGAAAATAATGCTTTTTACCCCTCATGGCCTAACTGATCACGGTTTTATTTACCAGTTTCGACTCTCTATAAAAGACATTCGCTCTCACTTTGTATCCAAACGATGACGTTTACCTCTGTTTCCTTGTACACTTGGTTGATTAGATCAAATGAATCCTTTATGTTGACGCTTTTCCGTACCCCTGTTTCTGAAACTGAGCAAGTGGAGTTACTTTTAACCTCTCCATGTTTTATCTCAGACTTGCACCTTGACACATCGAGTCAAGGTGACCAGAAGGCATTTGCTCACTTTTTGTCCAATATAGCCCATCGCTATGAAGAACTAGTGATCCTTGGTGACTTTTTTGATTATTGGGTTGGCGATGATGCAGTAGAGACTGCTCAGGACTTTATCTCTCTAATTAAGGAATTCTCTCAACAGCATAAAGTTTATTTCATGCATGGTAATCGAGACTTTATGCTCGGGCAACGGTTTGCGAATGCTTGTCACGCTCACTTAATCTCCGATCCAACGATTGCTACCATTCAAGAACGGAAGTATCTTCTCTCACACGGAGATCTCTGGTGCACAAAAGACATCGACTATCAGAAGGTTCGAGCCCGCGTTAGAAATCCATGGTGGCAGTGGCTCATATTAAGATTGCCATTGTCGAAACGACTTGAAATAGCAAGAAACGCTCGAAACAAGAGCAAAACTCAAAAAAATAATAAAAGTGTTGCTGTAATGGATGTCGTTGCAGAAAGTATTCTTGCTTCGTGCCCTATTGATCTAGATGGCGTTATACACGGGCACACTCACCGTCCTGGCTCATACCCAATCGATGGAAAGCTTTCTCGTTGGGTTATTCCAGATTGGCGACATTCAGACCAAGGTCAAATTGATGCGGGTTTCATCGCTTTTGATAATAACACTCCCACTATCAATTCCTTAAAAATTCCCCTTTCGGAGGACATATGCGTGTGATACGTTTTGCAGGGTCTTGTAAGGTTATTGCTACTCTAATAGCTGCAACATTACTCTCTGCTTGCTCAACTCCGATGGTATCAACTGACGTCGCGATCTCCTCTCGCCTATCTCTATCACCATCGCTCGATAGCACTGAGTATCGTCCAATGCCAGATTGGGGACAGACAATTAGTATCATCCCCGGCAAAAGTTCAGAAAAAATGGACCCTACCTATGAGGCCATTAAGGAACAAGTACAAGCTTTGCTTTATGTAGCCAAGTTTGAACCCGTCGGTGACAAACACAACGCTGACTACAAAATGACAATTGACTGGTCCTTAAAACGATCTCGTGTTGTGCAAGAGTATGAAGAGGTTCCGATGATGGTTCCAGGCCCCATGGTATGGCATCCAAAATACGGTTACATTGGGCACGCAGGAATGCGTACTGTTTGGGTCAATCACGCGAAAAACACACAGCTTTACCTGAGAAGTCTTACTCTAAAACTATTTGAAAAAAATGATAAGGTGCCCGTTTATACAGCAACAGTGAACCATGAATCTCACTGCAACCAATTTAACGATGCTATTCCGTATCTCGTAAGATCAGCCATCAATAATCTTTACGCTGCCAACGGAACTCATAAAACTGACACTGTCGAAGAAACAACACCAATTTGTCAATAACTATGACAGGACTTGCCATTATTACAGGAGCTTCAAGCGGTCTTGGTAGTGCTTTTGCCAAAGCCCTCGCTCAACAGGGCTTAAATCTGTTATAATAAACCTATTTAAATGTACTTATAGATATCCAAAATGCCACGTTTTGTTA
>Susan_p2__coassemble_752_pt1 | contig 22046 bp, 16 predicted proteins | sample Susan_p2__metabat2_low_PE_004 | metagenome-assembled genome bin Susan_p2
ATGTTTGGGGCTCTATCATCTGCTCTTTGATGGTGGTTGGTGCTCACATTCCGCTTGCCTTGCTCTCTTGGGAACACTTCAAGGGTATCTGGGGCTTGGGCGAAGGCACAATCTCTTACGAGGCTGCTGAACATCACTCTCCCAAGTGGTTGGCTAAAGATGTTGTTAGAACCAACATTGAAAAGCGTTTCTGATATGCACTAAAGTTTCGCTTTAATAGCCTTTAAGCAACAAACCCACTAATTATCGTTAGTGGGTTTGTTGCATTTTTGAGCTAAAGCGTGACAAACACCTCAAGCAATAACGAGGAGTCGGCATGCATGTTATTATTTCAAACATTGTTTTAAGTGAAACTCATCATGTCCAAATATCTAGCATTTGACACATCTACAGAATTTTGTTCTGTCGCATTGTCCATTAACGATACTGTCACCCAAAAGCTTGAACGGTTAGGCAATAGCCATTCTGACTGTGTTTTACCTTGGATTGATGAAATTGCCAAGGGCAATGGGGTGGCTTTAAAGGAAATCGATGGATTGCTTTTTGGTGCTGGTCCTGGTTCGTTTACTGGATTACGCATTGCCTGTGGCATTGCCCAAGGCTTAGCTTATGGCTTGGATAAGCCCTTAATCGGTGTGTCTACACTTAAAAGTATTGCCTATCACTATCGATATGAGGCATCTAAAATCGCAGTACTTAATGATGCTCGAATGAATGAGTGTTATGGTGCGATTTACGAAGTTGTCGATGGGGCTTTAAATGAGGTACAAGGCGAACAGTTGATTAAACCCGAAAACGTAGCCCAGTGGTTAAATATGCATGGTGTTCAATTGGCAATTGGTACAGCGATTGGTGTTTATGACATGAATTTAACAATCCCTGTTAAATTCCAGGCACCCGAGGCCCAGTTTATGATTGAGTGGGCTATCGGACAGAAAGACTCTTTAGCAAAGCAGTGGCAAGCAGCCGAGTTTGCGGCTCCTTTGTATGTCAGAGATCGTGTCGCCTTAACTATTAAAGAGCGTGAAGCAGGACAAAAATTGTGATGATTGAAATCGTTCCAGCTCGTAAGGAAGATTTGCCAGAAATTGCTGCCATTGATCGTGCAGCTTTTGAATTTGCCTGGACGTTAGGCGAGTTCGAGGGCTCTTTTGATGCAGGACACCAGTTTATAGTACTTAAGTCAGACGGAAAACTGTGTGCATTTCTTGTGTACATGCAGGTTTTTGAGCAAGTAGAAATATTAACAATTGCAGTACATCCTGCCTATCAACGGCAAGGACTTGGACAGATGCTTATTGAGCAAATGCATGCTCAAGCATTGCAAACGGGCGGTGAAAATGTGTTTTTAGAGGTTCGCGTTAGTAATGCTTCAGCGCAAGGCCTCTATAAAAAGATGGGATATCGGGAAATTTCTCGACGCAAAGGCTACTATCCTACTAAAGACGGTCGAGAAGATGCGATTGTCATGCAATGTGAACTATTAAAGAAAGAGTAATTGAGAAATGGACGCGCAATCAGCACGCATTTGGATGGCTATGGATATTGGTCCTTTATGGATCGGTCGTGACGAAGAAGATCCTTTGTCACCAGAGGCAATCATGCGTGACGAGGTGGTGTCAAAGGGTGCCTCATTGGAGACACCGCAAGCAATAAGCGCCAATGAGGGTCCTGCGGAAGTTACGAAGGGGAGCATTGAAAGTGCCGTTGTCGCAGCACAGCCGCAGTCAGCTACTTTTGCTGTTTCTTCTAAAGCGACGCTTGACATGGCAAAGGATGAGCCTAAACAACTCAAAGCTTTGTCTGAAAATGTTGTTGACATCAAACAATCGGTTTCAGTCAAACGCCTTGATAGCCCAGGAACACATCGTAAAGAAATCCATTCGTTGACTCCGCTTGGTCTACCCAAGGATACACCGGGTGAGGTTACACAAAAACCTGTTAGCAATGAAATGATTGCTCAAGCAGATTGGGCACAGTTGCGAGATTTTGTCGCTCAGTGTCAAGCGTGTCAGTCAATGTGCTCATCACGTTTAACAACGGTATTCGGCGTCATGGAACCCACTGCTAAGATGGTAATTGTGGGAGAAGCGCCTGGCAGAGACGAAGATATTCAAGGGTTGCCATTCGTCGGCAAGAGTGGGGAGCTTTTAGAGAATATTCTTATGGCTCTTGGTCTACAACGTGGTAAAGATGTTGCCATTGTTAATGTGTTGAAATGCCGTCCGCCTAAAAATAGAGATCCGCATCCTGCAGAAATCGCTATGTGTCGGCCTTATCTTGAAAGACAATTGGCTCTTCTGAGTCCTAAAGTCGTGATTCTTTCCGGAAGAATTGCAGCGCAAGCGCTTCTTGGAACTGATAAAACGATGAAGCAATTGCGACAAAACTTACATTCCTTGGTGATAAATGGTCAGAATGTCCCGACGATAGTAACTTATCATCCCTCGTATTTATTGCGCTCGCCATCTGACAAACTTCAAGCGTGGAGAGACTTTATGACAGCAAAACATGCCTTATTAGGACTTTAAGTCCATAGGTTCTTGTTTTTGTTTGTTTGTGAGAGTCAACTTAAATTTCGTCCCACTTGGGCAGTCAACAAGTGTCAAGGACCAACCGCTGCGTTGACAAATTCGTGATGCAATTGAGAGGCCCATACCGTTACCTGAGCCAAGGTCTGTGGCTCGAGTAAATGGAGAAAAAATGAGTTCCCTATCCTTATTAGCAATTCCAGGGCCCGTATCACAAATTTCGAATCCATCCGAAAGTTCTGTAACTCTTATATGGCCTTTTGTGGTGTAGCTCACAGCATTTTTAATCAGGTTATTTAGAACAGCTCCCAACAGAATGGGAGAGTAGTGACCATAACAGATTTGTCGCACTTTACTAATGAGTTCAAGTTTTTTGGCATTAGCGATTGGTTCCCAAATTTCAATGACTTCTCTCATTACTTCACCTGCGCGATCGTGATGAGCTGTATGAACAAAAGATTCATCGCGAGCTAACTGTAAAAAAACAGTAATCAATTCATCCATTCTTGAGCATGCTTGCTCAATTTGTTGAAAGTATTTCAATTTGGCATTCTGAGAATCAGCAAGCTGCGCAAGCTCAGCGCTGGTTTGAATAACTGTTAAAGGAGTACGTAACTCGTGACTAATGTCTGCAGTAAATAGTCTTTCACGCTCAATGGCAGAGTGGAAACGCTCAAGAGCGCGATCGCAGGTTTGAGCTAGCTCTCCGATTTCATCATTAGAAATCTCACCTTTCAATGGTTCGTATTTTGCAGCAGAGGCTACTTTTTTTACTTCTGATGATAATGTTTTAATTGGTGTCATGATGCGCTTTTGTGTCCACCAAACCCCTAAACCTAAGCTCAGAAGAAGAATTAAAAATGAACTGCCAATAATGAATGCTTTTAGGAGTTGTTCACTTTGCTCAAAGTCATACTGATCTCGAACTAAGACATACGTTAAATCACCAGTGGTTAATTTATAAACAAAGTAGGAATCGTCCTTTGTCACAATTTCTTTAAATCCCTCAGGGATGTTTTGCAAGGTAGGGGGAATGTTAGGAAGACCCAAGGATTGACCGTAAAGATGGATGGAGGGAGGTAACAGAATATCTTCGCCAGACTCAAAGTCTTGAATCAATAGTGTTAATTCATCATGGAGCATATCGCTCACAAGACTTTTTTCCATCCACTCTGTTGATTCGTGCATAGCAACAGAAAATAAACTGATGATGGCTAGTGTTTGCAACATCCAGCCAGTTAATAACTTTTTCCCGAGGCCCCAAGGTTTACTCATGATCACCTCCTAATGACCAGCCTAAACCGGGGTGAGTGTTAATCAACGGAGAGTTAAATGATCTATCTATAGCTTTGCGAAGCAAATACATATTCGCTCTTAAACTATCTGAGTCAGGAGGCATCCCGTTCCAAACAACATTTTCAAGTCGGGCTCTACTAACGACACCTGGGCTAGCGATCATAAGTTCTTTCAAAATTGCTAAACACGTTGGATTTAAATGAATGGTTTGATCACTGCGTTTGACTTCTAATGTTTGAAGATTGAACTGTAAGTCTCCTACTGTTAATGAGTGTTCTTCTTGACCGTAGCTACGACGAAGTAGAGCTTGAACTCGAGCAACGAGCTCTTTAAGTGCAAAAGGTTTAATTAGATAGTCATCAGCACCACAATCAAATCCTCTGACTCGGTCGTCGATGCTATCTCTTGCTGTCAACATCAAGATGGGAATAGGGTTGCCGTGTTGACGTAAAGTTTGACAAATGCTCAAGCCGTCGATGACTGGTAACCCAATGTCCAAAATGCATAAGTTGAAGCTACCTCTTTTCAGTCTCTCTAGTGCATCCGCTCCATTGACAGCCGTTTCCACACTAAATCCTTTGAGGATCAAAAAGTCACGAACATTAGAGAGAATTTCTTGATTATCTTCAACAACAAGAACGGTATAAGGCACGATAACACCCTTTTGAAGCGTGCAATGGAGGAGCTCAGTGTGCCTTTTTATTGCTATAGAAGCAAACTGCAGGTTGCAAAACTTGTGACCCTTTGTGAGTTATCAAGGACTTTGACAAGAATTTGACACAGTCTTGACGCCAATTTATCAGCACTTGCGCAATAGTTTAAATGACTCATATTATTTAAATTAAGGTACATGTCATGAACCCCTCTGTTCGTCCCTATTCTTTTGCACTATGGTTTTTACTGCCAATTTGGCTTCTTATTGTTCTGATTCAATTTCCTCCCCACAGTGTGGACCTGAGTATCAGTCAATTATTTTTTACGGATGGTACTTGGCCCTGGAAATCAAATTATTTCTTTGAAAATGTCTTGCATAAAGATATAAAGTGGGTTTCAGTTTTTGCTTTGTTGGCTTATGTTTTTTGGAATCTTCGATATGTGCAAAGGTCGCTCAACGATGATCATCATCTTAATCGTAAGCGCCTTTGGTATGTGCTCTCTGCTGTGATCTTATCCTTAGGAATGGTTTGGTTACTAAAACAAACAACAGGAGTGAGTTGTCCTTGGTCAGTTGTGCAATTCGGAGGAAAGATGCCACAACTGGATCCAAGCATTTCTATAACGTTTCAACCGGGAAAGTGCTGGCCAGGTGGGCATGCGGGAACAGGTTTTTGTTTATTTGCACTTTACTTTGTATTTCGAGATCAATATCCAAAGCTAGCTCGTGTTACTTTGCTTTTAGTCATTACATTTGGCTTGTTATGCTCAATTACTCGAGTTATGCAAGGGGCACATTTTGTGTCGCACAATCTTGTGACGTTCTTACTAGATTGGCTAGTGAGTGCTTCACTTTATATTTTATTTTTTGATTGCTCTGGTATCAGAACGCGTCTATCACAGATGCTCAATTTCTCTCTTGTCAAACGCAACATGATGACAGCCTTGTTGTGGACTCTCATTTACAGTGCCCCGTTTTGGACTAGCTTAGTAAAGGGGGCAGGAAACGATTCTTCGATGATCAGTTCAACCCTTTATATGGTTAGTGTGCTGATTGTCAGTTTCTTCTTTATTAGTTTGTCGGTGCTGGAGTTGATCTCACTCTTGCCTATAAACATTCAGAGATTTGTCTTAGGTCTCTTGACAGTTTGTGGGAGTTTGTCATTTGTCTGTTATGAGTTGTATGGCACCATAATGACGCCAGATATGATTCGTAATTTTTTAGAAACGAATTCAGCAGAGGCTTCGCAGTATTTCTCATGGTCAAGTCTTGGTTTAAGTTGCCTTATGATGGCCCCAGGTTGTTTTTTGTTTATGAACCAGTCGAATGAGCAAAAACGATGGGCTAACCATTTTCAGAAAGTGGCAGCATTTGCCGCTTCAATATTGCTCGGTGCATTACTGTTATTGGGACAACTTCAGCCATTTTCAGCAACCATGCGAAATGACAAAACTCTAAGATATTTGATCGCTCCATTTAATGTTGTCTATTCAACAGGCTCAACTCTATTAAGAGATCAAAGTACAGACCGACAACATAAAAAACAGATTGTAGATGCAAATCCTAAAGCAACTATTGAACCGAGCCGTCCAACAGTTTTTGTTTTAGTTATTGGTGAAACTGCGCGTTCAGATAATTGGCAGCTAGCGGGTTATGGTCGTAATACAACCCCTCTTTTAGCTAAGGACGGTGTGATTAGTTTTCCTAAAGTTCAAGCATGTGGAACAAGTACTGATGTTTCGCTGCCGTGTATGTTAAGCCGGATAGGACGCCGAGATTATGATCGCAATAGGATTTTGTCTGAGGAGTCGTTGCCTTCATTGTTAAAACGTGCTGGATTTGAAGTTACTTGGGTTGATAATCAATCTGGAAGTAAGGGAACAAGCAGTGGAGTAAAAACAGTCTATTTGAAGGATCAAGTTATAGATAGTATCAATGAACAATGCATGGACTATTTGTTTGTTAAAGATTTAAAACAACGTTTAAGCGCTGCATCGAACCATCGTCCTCAGGTTTTGATTTACCACATGATGGGGTCTCATGGACCGGCCTATAACGTGCGTTCTGAAAGTCAAGATAAAGTATTTGGTCCCGTATGCACAGACTCTAGTTTCAGGACATGTAGCCCGGCTTCTATTGTGAATGCATACGATTCAAGCATCCACTATACGGACCGCGTTCTTGACGGTTTGCTCAGTGTGCTCAAAAGCAATAAAAACATTGATGGAGGATTGATTTACATCTCAGATCATGGAGAAAGTTTAGGTGAAGCGGGCCTTTATTTGCACGGAGCTCCTTATTATTTTGCTCCCGAAGGCCAAAAAGTTGTCCCGATGGTGATGTGGTTTTCAGAAAACTTTCTCAAGGATTATTCGGTCTCAGAAACCAACCTGATGAAAGCAACAAAGAAAACTAACATTATGCATGACCACCTTTACCATACAGTGCTTGGGCTTTTGAAGGTAAAGTCGACAACGTACGATCGTCAGTGGGATTTGTCGGCAAAGGCAAACTAAAAGCCTTTGATATTAAACTTCGGTTTTATAGGTTAAACATTTATAGATTCTGATAGTTAATGGAGGATCTCAAGCTCCAAAAAGTAACCTCTTAGGTTTATTGCAAAAAAATACCCAGTAAGTTGGAAAAACCTGCTGGGTATTTTTTGACTCTAACGTCGAGACGCTAATGACGTTTCGCCTCTCCAATGAGGTGAGTGGAGTCATATTCTCGCTGGTTCTTTGTGTGCTTAAGAATCACTAACAGCATAGAGATCATTACGAAAGCACCAAAGATAAGCATAGTTGTCGGTACACTTAAGTCCATAGTAATTAGCAACGAATAAATACCAAGCATAATTAAGATAGACAGATTTTCATTGAAGTTTTGCACCGCAATGGATTTGCCTGCGCTCATCAATACGTAGCCACGATGTTGTAATAAGGCATTCATAGGAACAACAAAAAAGCCAGCACAAATACCAACAACGACCATAATTGCACCCGCAATCCACATGGCCCAAGTGACAAGGAAACCGGCAATTTCAATGCCTCCGTTGGGCACCATTGTTTGATTAAAGTAGGCTGCAGCTGTGACTAACGCTCCCATGATAATGCCCATTGGAAGAACCTTAAGTGAGTTTTTTAAAGACACAAACTGAGCGGCTAAAACGGCTCCAATCGCAATACCGACAGAGACAACAGCTTGCAAAATAGCGCCTTGCGACAAATCCATACTTAAGGCATGCTCGGCCCACTTTAATACGAGGAATTGCAATACTGCACCAGCTCCCCAGAATAAGGTCGTGACAGAGAGTGAAATTTGACCCAAACGGTCGGCCCAAAGTGTACTGCAGCTTTTATAAAACGTTTTTAATGTTTGGACAGGTGCAAAGTCGGCTTTCGGATAGCGTGCGCCAGTGTCCGGTATCAATAAGTTAACACCTGCAGCGGCAAGGTAGACGAGGACAATGAAAGCAATAGCAGCTTGGGCTGGACTAGCAATACCGAGGGCCTCAAATGGGAAGCCACAATGAAGAATGACTGAAGAAACGGAGTCATTGATGAGGACGCCCCCCAAAACGACACCTAAAATAATTGAAGCAACTGTCAGACCTTCAATCCAACTGTTGGCCAAAACGAGTTTCACTGGAGGAAGAAGCTCTGTCAAAATACCGTATTTCGCAGGTGAATAGGCTGCTGCACCAATACCAACAACTGCGTATGCTAAGAGTGGGTGAGAGCCAAAGAGCATGAGTAAGCAACCACCAACTTTAAGCATGTTGGTAAGAAACATAACTCGTCCTTTTGGCATAGAGTCAGCAAAAATACCAACGTAAGCAGCCAAACAGATGTAGCTTAAAACAAAGAAGAGTTTCAATAAAGGAGTCATCCATTCTGGCGCCTGAAGCTGAGTTAATAGTGCAATGGCGGCAATGAGGAGGGCATTATCGGCCAAACTGGATAGAAATTGAGCCCCCATAATGGAGTAAAAACCACGTTTCATTTTGCTTCCCAAATTAAGCTAATCTTTGGATTTTAACAAAAATAGCCATTGAACTAACGGCAGCAAAGACTAAGGTTCTCACTAAGTAGTGTTAGTCACACGAAGCTGTCGGCGTTATCCTAGTCCAAAATTTTTAAAGTTAACGAAGGGATTTGTAAAAGAATTTTTTACAACCTCATATCTTATTTATTTGAGAAAAATAAATTATTCTTTTAATTCAATTGGTTGAGCCATAAATCGGCATTCTTTTAGAAGATATGGGATATTAGGGAGTTTTTTAATTTAGACAAGTATTAGGCTTTTGTTGCACTTGAACTACCCCGAATACAGATTCAGTGCGCTAAGATTTAGGCTATTGTTTTTTTGTATTAGATGTGGAAGCTGTCATTATTTGCTTTCATGGGGGAGTTTTTGCAATATGCCTCGTCCTATATGTGCCACTATTCATATGGGTTCTTTGCGTCACAATCTAGAGCGCATGCGTCGAGCGGCTCAAGGTCGTACCCTTTGGGCGGTAGTTAAAGCCAATGCCTACGGACATGGAATGCTCCGAGCAGCTCGGGCGTTTGCCGATGCCGATGGGCTGGCAATGATTGATTTATGTGATGCAAAGGCTGTACGCGAGGCAGGTTGGGAAAAGCGAATTCTCTTAATCGAAGGTTTTTTTGACGAAACAGATCTACCAGTTGTCGAGAACTATCATCTAGAAACATTGGTTCATAATCGACGAATGATTGACATGTTAAAGGCTCATGCCCCATATAAATCAATAAAAGTTCATATCAAGATTAACTCAGGTATGAATCGCTTGGGCTTTTTGCCACTTGAAGCTCGGATGGTTAAGGATGAGCTTATGTCAATCCCAGGTGTAGAGGTGATGGGGTTTGTAACCCACTTTGCCAATGCGGAACCTAGTTATTTGTCTGAAAACCCATCATCCGTAGCAAAGCAACTTGCACGCATGGGGCGTTTAGCTCAAGTTGAAGAAAATCTTTGTATGGCCAACTCGGCGGCCTTGCTGTTTCGTAGTGAAGTGGGTGGAGAGGCTGTGCGAGCAGGTGTGGCTTTATATGGTGCAAGCCCGGATGCAAAAATTTCTAGTGAAGAATTAGGAATTAAGCCAGCAATGACGCTATCGGCAAAAATATTGACCATTCAAGATGTAGCAAAGGGTGAAGCAATAGGCTATGGCTCTCGCTTCATTACAAAGCGTCCATCACGAATTGCCGTGGTAGCTTGTGGATATGCAGATGGATACCCTCGAGCAACGCCAGATGGTACCCCAACATTTGTCGAAGGTAAGATTGCTCCAATAGCTGGCGCAGTTTCAATGGATATGTTGACCATTGATGTAACAGATATTCCTGAGGCAAAGATTGGTAGTGTGGTTGAGTTGTGGGGTAAGAATATTGCTATTAATGATGTCGCAACCCACTGCCATACCATTGGCTATGAATTAATGTGCGCATTGGCTTTACGAGTCCCAGTCGTTGAGGATGAAAATTAATGGCCACATCAAAGAAAAAAAAGATTGAATTTGTTTGCTCAGAATGTGGTGGTACAACTGTCAAATGGGCAGGAAAATGTCCGCATTGTGGTCAGTGGAATACATTAAAAGAGTTTGTTGTAGAAACGGGTGCAGCTGCCCGCTTCGGTGATGCTCGTTCCAGAACCTCAATCATTAAAGCAAGTAAAGTACTGAATTTAGACGAGGTTCAGGCAGAAGAGGTCCCTCGTATCATTACAGGCTTCTCAGAATTTGACCGTGTGATGGGGGGAGGCCTTGTCCCTGGGGCAGTATCTTTGATTGGGGGCGATCCAGGTATTGGTAAGTCCACTTTATTGCTTCAAGTGATGCACCGCCTAGTTAGCGAAGGCATTCGTGCTTTGTACGTTAGTGGTGAAGAAAGTCCTGGTCAGATTGCACTACGAGCCAAGAGATTGGGAGTTGAGCCAAAGGGACTGCGTTTAATGAGTGAGATTCAATTGGAAAACATTGAAGCAACACTTCTTGCAGAAAAACCTCAATTTGTTGTAATTGACTCTATTCAAACGCTTTTTTCCGAACAGTTGGAGTCTGCTCCTGGTTCGGTAACTCAAGTAAGAGAGTGTTCTGCTCGCTTAACACGAATCGCAAAAAACGAAGGTATCACTTTAATTTTTGTTGGACACGTGACCAAAGACGGCAATTTAGCTGGACCTCGTGTTCTTGAGCATATTGTTGATACTGTTCTTTATTTTGAAGGGGAAACTCACTCCAATTTCCGATTAATTCGTGCCTTCAAGAACCGCTTTGGTGCAGTAAACGAATTGGGGGTTTTTGCCATGACAGATCGTGGGTTACGAGGAGTATCAAACCCATCTGCAATATTTCTCTCTGAGCATAAAGGGAATGTACCAGGATCTGTTGTGATGGTAACTCAAGAGGGAACCCGACCTCTATTGGTTGAGGTACAAGCATTGGTAGATGCCACACACTTGCCAAGCCCGAGGCGACTATCTGTTGGCTTAGATCAACAAAGATTGGCAATGTTGCTAGCAGTGCTTCATCGTCATGCTGGACTGGCTTGTTTTGATCAAGATGTATTTGTTAATGCTGTAGGAGGCGTTAAAATAACAGAACCTGCAGCTGATTTGGCTGTGTTATTAGCGATTTATTCCTCGATGCGCAATCGAGCTCTGCCAGAAGGGCTAGTCGTCTTTGGGGAAGTTGGCTTGTCAGGAGAAATTCGTCCTGCACCTCGTGGACAAGAAAGACTGAAAGAGGCGGCTAAGTTGGGATTTGGCCGGGCGATTATTCCTAAAGCTAATGCGCCTAAAGCATCAATCGAAGGTCTCGAAATCATCGCAGTTGATCGATTAAGTGATGCTTTAAATGCACTGACGCAATAAAGATTTTTTAACAGAAGGATAAATGTCATGAAGATTACGAAAATTCTTTCTCCCAAGGCGGCTCCCGCGAAGACGATTTTAGATCGTGCAGATCACGTTGCTTTAACAAGTGCTCAACGTAAGGCCTTACCCAAGGAATTTGTACTTGGTGAAAAGCACTTAGAAGTGGCGATTGAAGATATGCGTCCTTTAAACGTTGGTGATGTGCTTTTGGATGAAGCCGGTGGCTTTTATGTTATCGAAGCTCATGAAGAACCTGTTTTTATCATCAAGGGGGATGAAGAGGTCGTCGCTGAAGCAGTGGTCGCACTTTTAAATCGTGGTATTGAAGTTGCCCATTGTGAAAATGGCTTTGCCGTTTTGCAAGACGCCACCTTAGCTCGTTTGTTATCTGCAGTGGGTCTGGAATTTGAAGAAGGTGTTATTGCCTTCGATCCGATTCGCATGCAAGAGGAAGAAGAAAGCTGTGGTTGCGGCTGTGGTTGTGGTGGTCATGAACATCACCATGAACATGGTGAAGGCTGTGGTTGTGGCGGCCATCATCACCATCATGAACATGGCGAGGGCTGTGGCTGCGGTGGACATCATCACCATCATGCGCATGGTGAAGGTTGTGGTTGTGGTGGTCACGACCATCATCACGAACATGGTGAAGGATGCGGTTGTGGCGGTCATCACCATCATCATGAAAGTGGCGAAGGTTGCGGCTGTGGTGGTCATCACCATCATGAACATGGCGAGGGCTGTGGTTGCGGCGAACATCACCACGATCATGCAGAAGGTCAATGCTGCTGCAAGAGTGAAAAATAGTTTGTTGTCTGCAGTTGCACTCGGTTAATACGGGTGGTAGCGCTGTCAAAAATCCTCATGATTATTAAGTTAATTGTGAGGATTTTTTTTTGAATCAATGCATCTATTTTTTGTAGCTAAAAATGCAATGGTATATTCGGCCGTGAATGTTGATTAAAAGTTCAAAAGGACGTAATTCTGTGTGCAAATTTAGTTTATTTGTACCGCAAGATTAAAACCATGTGGTACACACATCCACTTTTTTTGATGTAAGTGATGGGAAATGGCTATTAAAGGGATCGTCACAAAGTGTGTGCCAATTGTGTGCCTTTTTGTGTGCAATTTTAGTCAAGAATGGCACAAAACAGTTTAAAAGTAGCACACTGCTTAGCCATTTACAATTGGGTAAGTAATTGATTCTTAAGGGAAAGTTTGACTTTTGAGAAGTGAGAATGGTGCGGGAGATCGGACTCGAACCGACACGCCTTAACAGCGTCAGGACCTAAACCTGGTGCGTCTACCAATTTCGCCACCCCCGCGACCAGATCGTCTATTTTACACAATGTTTATCACAGACTCAAGAAAAACGGCCCGTTTTAAGGGCCGTTTTATGACAAGAAATTATCGAAGAACAAAATTAATTGCAAATGCAGTGGCAATTAATACAGTAACGACAGATAACTCTCTTTCTTTGCCAGTGAGAAGCTTAAGCAACACATAGCTAATGAAGCCAAGCCCAAAACCTGTGGCAACATTAAAAGTGAGCGGCATCGTGAGGATAGTCAAAAATGCTGGCATCCCTGTTGTAAAGTCCTCGAAGTGAATGTGGACAACAGATTGCATCATCAATGCACCAACGACGATTAAAGCTGCAGCGGTAGCGTAGCCAGGAACGATGTGTACAACAGGCAAAATGAGCAAACAAGCTAAGAATAAGATAGCTGTAACAAAGGGAACCATGCCTGTGCGTCCACCTTCAGCGATGGCAGCAGCACTCTCTACGTAACTCGTGCAAGTCGGCGTGCCGATAATCCCGGAGCCCATAGTGGCAACAGAGTCAGATAAAAGTGCACGATTCAAACCTTCAATATGGCCTGTTTTCATATCCATCATGCGGGCTCGTTGGCTTAGCCCAATGAGTGTTCCCATGTTGTCAAACAAGTCAACCATGGTTAATGTGAAAACAATCGTTACGATGCCGTATTCAAAAACAGACTTAAAGTTAAGCTGTAAGAATGTCTCGGCAGGGAAATAACTTTTCGGTAATGCCATATTAGAAAAGTCAGGTATTGGTGTTGCTCCAACCAGCATACCAATGACAGTAATCGTAATGATGCCAATGATCATGGCTCCTCGAACCTGACGGACCATTAAAGCACCGATAAAGATCGCACCAAAGCCTGCCAATAGGGGCTCCCAATTGGTCATATCACCAAACGCAACAAAGGTTGATGGGTCTGCGACGATAATGCCGGCATTTTTCATACCGATAAAGGAAATGAAACATCCAAGGCCAACAACAATGGCGTATTTAATATCTAAAGGGACCGCACTGATGATGAGTTCTCGGACTCGGGTTACTGTCAAAAGTAAGAAAATAAAGCCGGAAATGAAAACTGCGGCGAGACCGGCCTGCCAACTCAATCCCATTGGACCACAGACATAGTAAGCAAAGAAGGCACAAATCCCAAGTCCGGGAGCCACAATGACAGGGAAGTTGGCATAAAAAGCCATCAGCAAACTAGCAATAGCAGTGGCCCAAATAACGGCTACTGTAGCAGCCTCTTTAGGCATACCTGCATCAGAAAGCATTGCCGGTACGACAAACAAAACATAACAGACCGTGATAAAGCCAGTCAGGCCTGCCATTAGCTCTTGTTTGAGGTTAGTATTTTTTTCCTCAAATTTAAAGATTTTGGCGAGAAACTCCATCGAAGAACTCCAACAAAAATAAGTTGCCTCAATCATATAGCGAGAAGGCATTTTTGAAAACAATAGATACATCTTTTTTTAATTAATGGAAAATCTGCATTAACACGACGCTTCGAATTTGTCATTATTAGAAGAGCATTTAATTAATGAATTTCTTTTCCTTCATTGAGGTTGATATGCAAAATTTTGTGTTTCAAAATCCGACGAAATTAGTCTTCGGAGCCGGTCAGATTGCGCTCTTGTCTGAATTAATCGATAAAGATCGCAAGGTGTTATTAACCTTTGGTGGTGGTAGTGTTAAGCGCAACGGGGTTTATGATCAAGTTAAAGAGGCGCTTAAAGATCATAAGACTGTTGAATTTTGGGGCATAGAACCTAATCCTAAAGTAGAGACGTTGCGCAAAGCTGTTGCATTGGGGTTGGAAGAAAATGTTGATCTCATTTTGGCAGTTGGTGGTGGCTCTGTTTTGGATGGTACAAAGCTAATTGCAGCAGGCATCGCAATGCCCGAAAAGGATCCTTGGGAAATTGTTAAATCGGGTAATGCTGATAAGCAAATTGCCTTTGCAAGTGTTATGACATTGCCTGCAACTGGGTCTGAAATGAACAATGGTGCTGTCATTTCATCCCTAGAACGTAATGAAAAGTTTGCCTTTCGCGGCGCGTATCCAGAATTCTCAATCTTGGATCCACAAGCAACGTACTCTTTACCTGCAAAACAAATAGCCAATGGATTGGCAGATATCGTAGTGCACTGTTTTGAGCAGTACATGACGACCACCGGACAAAGTCGAGTTCTTGATCGTTGGGCCGAAGGGGTTATAGCAACTGTGATGGAAATCGCCCCGTTAATCCGTGAAAATCAGACAGACTATGCTGTAATGAGCGACTATATGTATAGCGCCACAATGGCATTGAATAATTTCATTCGTATGGGTGTGACACAGGACTGGGTAACGCACCAAATTGGTCATGAGTTAACAGCACTTCATGGTGTAGACCATGGTGAGTCTTTAGCTATTGTCTATCCAGGTACAGCTCAAGTTTTACGAGAACAAAAGAGAGATAAATTATTGCAGTTTGGCGAGCGTGTTTTAGGCATTAAAGACGGAACAGAAGAACAACGTATTGACGCAACCATTGACGGTATTGAAGCATTCTTCAAGTCGTTAGGGTTGGCGACACGATTGTCTGAGAAAGGTATTGGTATGGAAACGATTGATTTAATTCAAAAACGTTTCAACGATCGTGGAGTCCGTTTAGGTGAAGCTAAGAATGTTACCGGTGATGTGGCTCGAGAAATTCTTATGAGGCGTCTATAACTTTATACATTATTATTTTGGCTCTACTTGTTTGAAAACGGTAGAGCCAAAATCGTATTATTTGTTCAAAAAAACAAATTGCTAGATATAAAACGCTCTGTAGAACTTATTTTGAATCGTCCCTAATTTTTATAACTTTGCAGGTCGTGTTAACGAAAAACCTTGGTTCTTCAAGGGAATTTTGGCATTTAATCTCGACTTGACGTTATAATCAAGTGTTTCGTTCAGAAAGCTATGGGCTTTTTGTATCTGAATCTTTTATATGTGGACAATGTCCGTTATGTTTGATTAACTACAGCCTTTAAAGTGAGGCGGTAGTTGTTTTTAGTAAGTACAAAGAAATGACTGAAAAGCAAACGAGCTCTTTGGAGCGTACCCTTGATTTGACGGTTTCTGCTGCCCAATTGGCTGCTGATACGGAAACCATTTTGAAAAAGCGTGCTAAGACGGCCAAGGCTCACGGCTTCCGTCCGGGTAAGGTCCCGATGAACATGGTTCGTGAAATGTACGGCGCTCAAGCCAACATGGACGCTATGAATGCTTTGTTGGGTAAGGCTTATGAAGAAGCCCTCGAAAAGAGTGGCTTGCAAGTGGTTGGCGCTCCGCGCATTGAGCCCAAGGGTGAATTCAAGGCTGATGCCGATCTCGAATTTGTTGCTACGGTTGAAGTGATGCCTGAAGTCGAAGTGCCGGTTCTCGCTGACGTTGAATTGAAGCGCTTTACCTGCGAAGTGACGGACGCTGAAGTCGAAAAGACTCTTGACATCATGCGTAAGCAACGCGCCGTTTACGAAGTTGAAGCTGATGGCGTCGCTGCTAACGAAAAGCGTGCTACGATCAACTTTGTTGGTAAGTTAGACGGTACGCCGTTTGAAGGCGGCTCTGCTGAAGGCTTCGCTTTCGTGTTGGGCGCTGGTCAAATGTTGGCTGATTTTGAAAAGGCTGTTGACGGCATGAAGACGGGTGAAAAGAAGACGTTTGAAATGACGTTCCCGGCTGACTATGTTGAACACTTGGCAGGCAAGACGGTTGAATTCGAAGTTGAATTGACCAAGGTTGAAGTTGCTAAGTTGCCTGAAATCGATGATGAATTCGCTAAGAAGCTTGGTATCGCTGATGGCGTTGCTAAGATGCGCGAAGAAATCGCTGCTAACCTCAAGCGTGAAGTTAAGGCCCGTGTTACGCAACAAACGAAAGACGGTGTCATGAACGCTTTGAATGAAGTTGCTAAGTTTGACCTTCCGAGCGCTTTGGTTCAAGACGAACAAACGTCTTTGGCTAATGCTTTTGCTCAAAACATGCAAGCTCGCGGCATGGATCCGAAGAAGAATCCTGTTCCGGCTGAAATGTTCAAGGAACAAGCTGAACGTCGCGTTCGCTTAGGCCTTATCGTCAACGCTTTAGTTGAAAAGGAAGGCTTAGCTCCGACGGAAGAAGAAGTTCAAGCTCATATCAATGACTTGGCTGCTAGCTACGAAGATCCGGAAGAAGTCAAGAACTGGTTCAAGAGCGATGCTCGTCGCATGAGCGATGCTCAAGCCTATGTCTTGGAAAACAAGATTACGGAATGGGCTCTCTCTAAGGGCAAGACCACCGAAGAAAAGGTCGAATTCGAAAAGTTGATGGGTGGTCTCTAATTTAAGAGACTCAAGAAAAGGGAGTAAGAATGATTCAAGGTAATTTAGTTCCGACGGTCGTTGAGCAAAGTGGTCGTGGAGAACGAGCATTTGATATCTTCTCTCGCATGTTGCGAGATCGCGTGATCTTTTTATCAGGTCCCGTGACGACAGAGTCTGCCAACCTTGTGATCGCTCAACTCCTTTTCTTGGAAAGTGAAGATCCAGATAAGGATATTTCACTTTACATTAACAGCCCTGGTGGCAGTGTTTATGCCGGTATGGGGATTTACGACACGATGCAATTTATTAAGCCAGATGTCAGTACAATTTGTGTTGGCATGGCTGCAAGTATGGGTGCATTCTTGCTTGCAGCTGGGGCTAAGGGTAAGCGCTTCGCTTTGCCAAACTCTCGCATCATGATTCATCAACCTTCTGGTGGATCTCAAGGGATGGCTAGTGATATCGAAATTCAAGCTAAAGAAATTTTAGATTTGAAGCAAACACTTAACGCAATTCTTGCTGAGAGAACTGGTCAGTCAGTGCAAACGATTACCCGAGATACGGATCGCGACAATTACATGAATCCATTTGAAGCTAAGGAATATGGCTTGATTGATGAGATTTATGTTAAGCGTGGTGAAACGTTAAAATAATTTGTAACGCTGTTGTTATAAAAACGTTGGGAGGTTCTATGACCTCCCTTCGTTTTTCGTGTACAGTACTTCTTTCAAAAGAATTAATTACCAATAAAGGTCCTCCGATGTTTGAAAAGAAAAATCGTTGTGCTTTCTGCGGTCGTAGTGAAAGTGAAGTAGATCATATGGTCACGGCCAATGGCGTGAGCATTTGTTCAGATTGCGCTCGTGGAGCCCTTCAGTCCATGTTAGGTGAAGGTGCAGCTCAAGCGATTGAGTCACCAGAACATACAAGTGTGGCAGATGAACAAGTGGATAAACCGCTACCGAAGCCGAAGGAGCTTTTTGATAAGCTCAACGAATATGTTATCGGCCAGGATCAGGCAAAACGAGTTTTATCAGTTGCTGTTTACAATCACTTTAAGAGATTAAAACACTTAAAAGACAAAACAGTTGATGTAGAACTTCAAAAGAGCAATATTTTATTAATCGGTCCTACTGGTTCTGGGAAGACGCTTTTTGCTCAGACTTTGGCGCGAATGCTTGATGTTCCGTTTGCAATTGCGGATGCAACAACTTTAACGGAAGCTGGTTATGTCGGTGAAGATGTCGAGAATGTAGTTCTCAAGCTTTTGCAAGCTGCCGATGGAGATGTCGAGAAGGCTCAACGAGGCATTATTTACTTGGACGAACTCGATAAAATCGCAAGAAAGAGTGAAAATCCTTCCATTACAAGAGACGTTTCTGGAGAGGGTGTCCAGCAGGCGCTCTTAAAGTTGATTGAAGGAACTGTTGCGAATCTTCCTCAACAAGGGGGGCGCAAAAATCCTGGCAAGGCCATGGTCAGTGTAGATACAACAAATATTTTGTTTATTTGTGGTGGGGCTTTTGATGGGTTGGACAAAATTGTTCAACGCCGCGGTGAACGAACTGGTCTTGGTTTTGGCGCACAATTGAAAAATACTAAGCAAAAGAGTTTAACCGAGCTCTTTGCTCAAGTTGAGCCAGCAGATCTTGTTAAATTTGGCTTGATCCCAGAGTTGGTCGGTCGATTGCCAGTGATTGCTTCACTTGAAGAATTAACGGAAGAGGCCTTAATCAGCATTTTGTGTCAACCGAAGAATGCATTGATTAAACAGTACCAAGCCCTTTTCGAAATGGAAGGGGTAAAGCTAACTGTAACGGAATCAGCATTGAAAGCTATTGCGCAAAAAGCAATTGCTCGAAAGACGGGAGCTCGTGGCTTACGAAGTATCGTTGAGTCAATTTTGACAGAGGCAATGTTTGAGGTTCCATCATTGGGGAATGTGAGTGAAGTCGTGATTGATGAGAAAACAATTACGAATGGTGAGAAACCACGCTACGTTCTTAAATAGTAGATTCGGTTTCACAGGGTGTTTTTTACACCAATAAAAAAGTAACAAGAGCACGTATGGGGATTGAAATCACGAATTTCATCCCCATATCTAACTAATGGATAACTGACAGTAAAGAATTAGAATTATGAAAAAAGTTCAAAAGAAGCGTGCTGTATTACCGGTATTGCCTTTGCGCGATATGGTGCTATTTCCTGGCACTATCAGTCCTGTGTTTGCAGGCAGACAGATGTCTTTAGCTGCCATTCAGGCCATGGGTAAAAATAATCAATTGTTGATTTTGACTCAAAAAGACTCAGCGACAAATGATCCAACCAGTGAAGATCTCTATCAAGTTGGTGTTGTTGCAACAGTTCTTCAACGGTTTACTCTTGATGATGGTACGGTAAAACTGCTATTAAGTGCCTTATATCGAGTTAAAGCTGATGATGTCCGCATGGAAGAAAACTACTTAGTGGGCATGGCGGTTCCCTTTGATAGTGAAGAAGTGGATGAGGAAGGGGCTGAGACTCAAGCATGGACGGATGCTGTAACGAAAGCATTTTCAAACTATGCTCAAACAAATACGAATATTCCCAAAGGTTTAGCTCAGTCCTTATCGAGTAAGAAAAGCCTTGAAGAGTTAGTCGATACCGTTAGTGGCTATTTAGATATTGGTGTTGCTAAGCGACAACTTATTCTTGAACAGCCATCAGTTTTCATGCGTGCCGAGATGGTTTTGGCTCGTATTACGGAGCTAATGGATAAAGTCCAAATTGAGGAAAAAATCCAACGCCGTGTTAAAAAACAGATGGATAAAAATCAGCGCGATTATTTCCTGAATGAGCAAATTAAAGCTATTCATAAGGAATTAGGTCGTAGTGAAGATGAGGCGGCAGACGTAGATCAATATGCTGAACGCATTGCTGCAAGCGGTATGAGTGATGAGGCTCGGGCTAAGGCAGAAGATGAACTTAAAAAATTACGTTTAATGCCCGCTATGAGCGCAGAAGCCACAGTTGTGAGAGGGTATTTGGATACTCTTCTCGGATTGCCGTGGTCACAAAAGAGCCGAGTGAGTAAAAATATTAAGCAAGCAAGCGATATCCTTGAGCAAGACCATTATGGACTTGAAAAGGTCAAGGAGCGCATTTTGGAATATCTTGCTGTCCAAAGCCGTGTTGATAAGGTGAAGGCCCCGATACTGTGTTTGGTGGGTGCTCCTGGTGTTGGTAAAACAAGCTTAGGTCAATCTATAGCAAGAGCGACCAATCGCAAGTTTGTACGTATGGCCTTAGGGGGTGTACGTGATGAGGCTGAAATTAGAGGTCATCGTCGTACTTATATTGGCTCCATGCCCGGCAAGATTATGCAAAGCCTAACGAAGGTTGGCGTTCGTAATCCGCTCTTTTTATTAGATGAAGTCGATAAGATGGGGATGGATAGTCGTGGTGATCCTGCTAGTGCATTGCTTGAAGTATTGGATCCAGAGCAAAATAACTCCTTCCAAGATCACTATATTGAGGTTGATTATGACTTGTCCGATGTAATGTTCGTGGCCACAAGTAATTCACTCAATATTCCTCAAGCGTTACTTGATCGTATGGAAGTGATTTATTTGTCCGGATATACAGAGGATGAGAAGCTGAATATTGCGAAGCGTCATTTGATTCCAAAACAAATCAAGAATAATGGTTTGAAGAAGGATGAAATCGAAATCGCTGATGAGGCTGTGTTGGATATCATTCGCTACTACACGCGTGAGGCAGGTGTCCGAGGACTTGAACGAGAAATTAGCAAAATTTGCCGTAAGTGCGTCAAAAACGCTTTGATGCAAGAAGGAAGTGCTCCAAAGAAACGCGGGGTGAAAAAACAAACGTCTACGTTGATTATTAATTCGAACAATATCGGTGAGTACTTGGGAGTACGACGTTTTAGCATCGGTCTAGCCCAAAAGGAACCCCAAGTTGGACAGGTTAATGGCTTGGCATGGACTGAAGTCGGAGGCGACTTGTTGCAAATTGAAGCTGCAGTCTTCCCAGGTAAGGGGCAAGTTCAGCGCACTGGCAGCCTTGGTGATGTGATGAAGGAGTCAGTTGAAGCTGCTCGTAGTGTTGTTAGAGCTCGAGCTGAAAGTTTAGGTTTGGCTTCTGACATCTTTGCCAAAACAGATTGGCATTTGCACTTCCCAGAAGGAGCAACGCCAAAAGACGGTCCAAGTGCAGGTGGAGCTATTACCACTGCAATGGTATCAGCTTTAACCAAGATTCCAGTCCGACCCGATGTCGCTATGACGGGTGAAATTACACTTCATGGTGAAATTCTTGAAATCGGTGGGCTGAAAGAAAAACTATTGGCAGCATTGCGTGCTGGAATTAAGACAGTTTTGATTCCGAAGGATAATGTTAAGGATTTACAGGAAATTCCTGCCAATGTTAAAGACGGTTTAGAAATCATTCCTGTGAAATGGATTGATGAGATCTTGCCGATTGCTTTAGTTCAAAATCCAATTAAGCCACTTGGTGAAGTTGGGTTAAAAGAGCAAACACCTGTCATTCAAACAGAATCAGGAATGAACCAAGAAAGTTCAAAAGCTTAAATTTTTTAGCAAAATGTGTTGCAGGCGTGTTAGAATGCGCCTGCACCATTTTTAGCTCAATGAAATTTGAGTTAAAAATAAAAAAATGAATTTTTTTTGACTTTCTCTTGAAAAGTTTAAAATCCTAGTATAAAATTCATTTTCTCAGTTTGTGGGTGCTTAGCTCAGTTGGTAGAGCGGTGCCCTTACAAGGCATAGGTCAGGAGTTCGAGCCTCTTAGCACCCACCACAAACTTAAATGCCGATGGAGTGGTAGTTCAGTTGGTTAGAATACCGGCCTGTCACGCCGGGGGTCGCGGGTTCGAGTCCCGTCCACTCCGCCAGTGCTTTTGAGTTTGAAAATTGAATGATCGATTGCTTCTTAGTGGAGTGGTAGTTCAGTTGGTTAGAATACCGGCCTGTCACGCCGGGGGTCGCGG
>Susan_p2__coassemble_2750_pt1 | contig 6537 bp, 5 predicted proteins | sample Susan_p2__metabat2_low_PE_004 | metagenome-assembled genome bin Susan_p2
ATGGTTCGACCTCCTGGTCACCATGCGCATCGCAATGGTGCAGGTGGTTTTTGCATCTTCAATAATGTTGCAATTGCCGCTCTTTACGCTGTAGAGGTTTTAAAACTTAAACACGTCGTAATTATTGATTTTGACGCTCATCATGGCGATGGGACTGAAGACATTGTGAAAAATCGAAAAGATATTGATTTCTTTTCGCTATTCCAAGAAGGCATTTTCCCACATGTGGGAGGCGGCTTTTCAGCCAATAATATTCACAATGAAGCCTTATCTCCAGGAGCAACAGGCGACGAAGCCTGCGAAATTATCCGTAATGTCTGGGAACCCATCATCCAAAAGCTTCAACCTGAATTGATTTTAATTTCAGCTGGCTTTGATGCTCATGCCAATGAAGTCATGGCCCAATTGGATTTTTCTGATTTAGATTATGCGCATATGACGCGCATCATTGATGACATTGCCCACGCAGTCTGTCAAGGACGTATTGTCAGTGTCTTAGAAGGCGGCTATGAGCGACGAAGTCTTGCTCGCTCAGTTATTGCTCACATCCGTACCTTAGCTCATCTTTAACCACAATTATCACTATGGAATTCTTCTCCTCCAAACACTTAAAAGAAGGCGTTAGCAAAAAAGAAATATGGGCTTGGTCGGCTTTTGACTTTGCTAATTCCGGTTATACAACCGTTGTTCTAACGGCTGTTTTCAATGCTTACTTTGTAGGTGTTATTTGTGGCAATGCCTCTTGGGCGACACTTTTATGGACTACGGTTATTGCGGCAAGCAACATTCTTTCGATTGTGTTGATGCCTTTTATCGGTGCCGCTGCAGACCTTAAAGCCAACAAAAAATTCTGGGTTATTTTAATGAGTCTTTTGTGCATTTTAGGCACATTAGGACTGTACTTCACGAGCGATGGAAGCATTTTACTTGCCATTGCCATGGTGATTATTAGCAATTTTGGCTATAACGTCGGCGAAACCCTTAATTCAGCTTTTTTACCAGAGCTAGCGCCTGCTGAGTCTTTAGGAAAAGTCTCTGGTTGGGGATGGAGTTTTGGCTATTGTGGAGGCCTTTTAACACTTGGGATTAGTTTAGTCATTGTTAGCATCATGCAAGCCAATGGCGCACAAGCTCAAGACTATGTCCCTTACACAATGTTGGTCACTGCTATCGTCTTTTTGATTGCTGCAACGCCATTGGCTCTTTGGCTTAAAGAGCGTGCAACGCCTCGCACACATGCTCGATTCTTAACGTTGGTCAAAGAATCTCAAGCATCGTTAGTCACAACATTTAAGTCATTACCACAACACAAAAACTTTGCATATTTAGTTGCAAGTGGGCTCTTTTTCCAAGCCGGCATAGCCGTAGTCGTCACCCTGGCTGCCATCTATGCCAATCAAGTGATGGGTTTTAGTGAAGCTGAAACCATTTTCATGGTATTGCTCGTCAATGTCACGGCAGCCATCGGTGCTTTTGCATTCGGCTATATCGAAGACCGCATTGGTCACAAATACGCTTTAATGCTCACACTTGTTGTGTGGTTAGGCATGATTGGTGTTGGGTATTTTGCCGAAACAAAACCTGTGTTTTGGGTCGCTGCTAACCTTGCTGGCATTGCAATGGGTTCTAGCCAATCCGCAGGACGAGCCTTAGTGGGTGCCTTAGCCCCCAGCTCTCAAACCGCGGCATTTTATTCTTTCTGGAATATGGCCTTATGGATAGCCAATATTATCGGTCCAATGACCTACGGGATCCTAACTTGGGTTACCAATAATGACCATCGTTTTGCCTTATTGGCAACAGGGATGTTCTTTGTGATAGGCCTTATGCTACTCGTACCTATTCAACTCAAAAAAGAGCCTAAGGCCGACAATATTTAACCAAAGAAAAGAGGGGGAGAACTCCCCCCTCGGCTTATAACTAGAGATCTCGATCTGCGTAAGGATTATCAAAACCTAACTGCATTAGCGCCTTGATTTCCTTTGTCTCCATCACTTCGGCTTCTTCGTCATTCATATGGTCGTAGCCATGTGCATGCAATGCTCCATGAATGAGTAAATGTGCCAAATGTTCTTCAAAAGACTTTTCTTGCTCTTTGGCTTCGCGCACCAATACCGGCACACAAATCGCCAAATCGGCAATTGCTTCGGGCTCGTGTTGATAGTCAAACGTTAAAACATTTGTCGCATAGTCTTTATGGCGATATTGACTATTTAAGGCAAAGCCTTCGTCTTCGTCAACAAAGAGCACATTTAACGTTGTATCGCGCTCAATACAAGCCTCGATCCAAGTACGCATCGTGTCTTCACTAGGCAAGTCAAACTCGCCATTTTCCATAAATTGAACCGTTAATTTCGACATTTTTAATCTCGATGATGTTCGTTACGTTGTGCTTCACGCTCTTGAGCTCGTTTTTCATCGGCCTTGGCATAAGCTTGAACGATACGTGCCACTAACGGGTGACGCACAACGTCAGCAGCTGTAAAGTAAGTCATCGCAATGCCACGAACACCGGCTAATACGTTTTGTGCCTCAACCAAACCAGAGCGCGTTCCACGAGGTAAGTCAATCTGCGTCACGTCACCCGTAATCACGGCCTTCGAACCAAAGCCAATGCGCGTCAAGAACATTTTCATTTGTTCTGGCGTGGTATTTTGCGCTTCGTCCAAAATGACAAAAGCGTTATTTAAAGTACGACCACGCATATAAGCCAGAGGCGCAATTTCAATCGTTTGACGCTCAAGTAAGCGTTGCGTCTTATCAAAGCCTAAAAGGTCAAATAAGGCGTCGTAAAGCGGTCGTAAATAGGGATCCACCTTTTGAGAAAGGTCACCCGGCAAAAAGCCCAAACGCTCCCCTGCTTCCACGGCAGGACGCGTTAAGATAATGCGCTCGACTCGATCACGCTCATAAGCGTCAACGGCAGCTGCTACGGCTAAATACGTCTTACCCGTACCCGCCGGCCCGATACCAAAAGCAATGTCATGATCCAAAATGGCTTGAATATAGTCATTTTGACGCGGGGTGCGACCTTGTAACTCTCGACGCTTTGTATGAAGAGTGGGCGTATTAACCGAGTCCCCATCAATCTTTTTAGCAGCTTCGCCAACAAAATAGAGTTGAACGTCATCTGTCGTTAACTCGCCATCTAATTGCGGCACTTTAGCGGCAAATGCTTGGATTGCAGCAAATGCATCTCGCGCTTTTTGTGTTTCACCTGCAATTCGGAAATTGTGGCCACGACGAGAAATAGAGACATCCAAAATCATTTCGATTTGGCGCAAATTCGCATCCATAGGACCAACTAAAGCAGCGAGATCTGAATTTTCCAAGTCCACACTTAAGGACAAAACCTTTTCTTCACTACTCATTGCTGTTAAGCCTCACCTTGAACCAATTCGCCACCTAATGTGTGGGGGAAGACGTCTGTAATCTTTACCAATACCATTTGATCAGTAAGGCTCACATCACCCTTAAAGTTCACCACACGATTATTATCTGTACGAGCAGACATCATGCCTTCGCCGCGTCGAGCAGGACCTAAAACTAAAACGCGTTGCGTGGTCCCTAACATCGATTCAGAAATCTCATGAGCCTTTGCTTCATTCTTGGCTTGCAATAATTGCAAACGCTTTAATTTCACGTCTTGCGGCGTATCGTCAGGTAAGTAGGCTGCGGGGGTTCCAGGGCGGCGGCTATAGACAAAAGAGAAGCTTGCATCAAAGCCCACATCTTCCATCAATTGCATCGTTGCATCGAAGTCTTCTTGCGTTTCACCTGGGAAACCCACAATAATGTCCGTTGCAATCGCAATATCGGGGCGTACAGCACGCAAACGACGAATGATGGACTTGTACTCTAACGCTGTATAACCACGCTTCATAGCGGCCAAAATACGGTCAGAGCCCGATTGAACTGGCAAGTGCACGTGATTAACCAATTTATCAATCTTGCCGTAAGCATCAATCAAACGTTGCGTAAAGTGCTTCGGATGAGAGGTCGTGTAACGAATACGTTCAATACCATCAATTTCAGCAACGTACTCTAAGAGCATTGCAAAGTCTGCAATTTCACCATCAGGTGTCTCACCACGATAGGCATTAACGTTTTGCCCTAAAAGCGTTACTTCCTTCACGCCTTGTGCAGCAAGCTTAGCCACCTCTAATAAAACATCCGTCAAAGGACGAGAAATTTCTTCACCTCGCGTGTACGGAACCACGCAGTACGAGCAGTATTGGCTGCAACCTTCCATAATGGAAACGAAGGCACAAGCACCTTGTGCATGCGGTTCTGCCAAGTGATCAAACTTTTCAATTTCAGGGAAAGAAATATCCACTTGGGGCTTTTTGGTTTGCTCGCATTTTTCAATCATTGCGGGCAAACGATGGTATGTTTGAGGACCAAAGACGATATTGACATGCGGAGCACGAGAAAGAATCTTCTTGCCTTCTTGGCTTGCTACACAGCCACCCACAGCAATCAACATGTCAGTTTTCCCTGCCTCTTTCTTAGCTTCACGAACACGCCCCAAATCTGAGAAAACTTTCTCTTGAGCCTTTTCGCGAATAGAGCAGGTATTAAAGACGACTAAATCAGCTTCTTCGACTTTATCTGTGAGTTCATAGCCAGATTTTTCTTTTAAAAGATCGGCAATTTTTTCAGAGTCGTAGTCGTTCATTTGGCAGCCAAAGCTGCGAAGGAATAGTTTTTTCGCGGTCACGGTTTTCATCCGGTGCACAAAAAGATAATTGTTTGAACAATCATCAGGTTAGACAAATTAGATCAGACGTAATGATACACGTTAGTGCTCATTACCTGTGAGAGATTAAAGCAGATATAAATGCTCTAGATAGACTAAGGCCCCAACGATCGTCACCGTTGAGGCCTTATTTTTATCTAATCAGTAAATCTGAAATTTACGAGATCAGATTAGAAGTTGTGGAGGAGACCAGAGATAACTTGCGTGCCCTTGTATTCCGTCTTACCAGCTTCTTCCTTAACAAAACCAGCGCCAGCGTAAACAGAAGTACGCTTGCTCAACGGATATTCATACGTAACACCAGCGTTGTAACGTTGAGCGTCGTTATCCTTATCGCGTAAATCATCTTCGGCATCTAAGTAACCTACAAGAGCCTTAAGCGTACCACCAGCAACCGGAGCAGAAGCACTCAAAGCCACACCGTAACCCTTCAAATCACCCTTGAACTTAACAGCCTTGTCGCCGTCCTTAACAAGCTTACTTTCGATGGCGCTAACGTGATTGAAGTATTGGGCCGTAAGACCAGCGGTCAAGACACCGAAGTCATACGTCATACCACCAGTAACCGTGTATTGATCATGAACCGGCTTTGCACCATCTTTGATTTCATCAGCCGTAAAGCCATAAGACTTCTTATTCAATTGGTCAACAACCAAAACTGCATGTAACGGACCAAAGTCAGACGTCACACCTAAAGCAGCATAACGGTTTGCCTTAGACGTGTTTTCGTCAGAGTCACCCATAGCATATTGAGCGTAAACCGTGGTACCAGCAAATGCAGGAGACTTGTAAGTCACGGTATTATCATAACGCGTGCCAGCGAAGCCAAAGGCAATGTTGTGACCACCAACGAAGTCACCCCAAGCCGTACCAAAAGCAGAGGCCTTACCCATGATACCGTACGTGCCATTACCAGAGTTCAAGTTGCCCATACGGCCCATTGCAAGTTCGCCAAAATCCGTTGCAACATATAAGCGAGATTCACGGTCAAAAGCTTGTGAACCACCGTTTGCACCCGTATCAGCCTTAATACCCTTTTCGTATTGGAAACCAACCGTCAAACCTTCAGAAATTTGTTCAGAACCCTTAAGGCCAACGCGAGAAGAGGAGTTGCTACCAGAAGCCATACCCCAATTTTCCGTCGTCTTAGATCCGTTATCAACGTTCGTATATTGCAAACCTAAGTCGATCTTACCGTAGAGCGTTACGTCAGCAGCTAAAGCGGAACCAGCAAATGCGCCCAACACGGCGACAGCAGCTAAAGTTTTTTTCATGATGTACTACCTTTTTGTATAAGAAAGTTTCCCCTCTCTGGGGAAAACGCAGAATTGTTCTGCCTAAGTGGCATTGTTGCTCGAATCATTTCCAATAGTCAACCATATTGGGGTGGGCACCTATATAGAAGCCTTAAACACAATAATTGCATAAATCACAATATCTATTTGATTTATATAGGTTATATATAAAAATTACAGCAAAATATCTCGTGTATCTTTTTTACAACACTTGATCAAAAAATCTTTTTTATTTTTACTTATTTATGGATTGATATTCTCAGAAACTCCAGCTTTTAATACACAGCTGTGCACCTATGTAAACTTACACAACCAAACCGAATTACAATATTGGGATTCTTTTGTTTGAAATTCCCGGATTTGACTTATGCCGTTAGTTATCGATAGCAATGAGGGAAGCTTTCGCCTCAACTACCTGTTTAATCGTATTGAACGAAGCTTCGACAAACGTGAAAATTGGCACATCTTCTATCAAGATGAGGC
>Susan_p2__coassemble_3686_pt1 | contig 5130 bp, 4 predicted proteins | sample Susan_p2__metabat2_low_PE_004 | metagenome-assembled genome bin Susan_p2
TATGACAAGATGATCGCCGCTAAGAATTTCCAAAGTGCTATGGCAATGGTTCGTCAATTGGAATTCGGTCTTTTCGACATGTTGCTTCATACGGACTTTGACCCCAAAAAAGATAGCATCCTGGAACTCTTACAACGTGTGCGTGATCACGTTGCCGTAACCAAGCAACCTGCGTATAACCGTTTCCCCAACTCCTTTAGCCACATCTTTGCTGGTGGCTATGCTGCTGGCTACTATAGTTACAAGTGGGCTGAAGTCATGAGTGCTGATGCATTCTCTTTATTTGAAGAAACCGGTGTGTTAAATCCTGAAACGGGTAAAAAATGGCTCGACGAAGTCCTCTCCGTGGGCAGCTCTCGTCCTGCTTTAGACTCCTTTGTCACCTTCCGAGGTCGCTCTCCTCAAATTGATGCACTTTTGCGTCATTCTGGCATTAAAGATTTGAAGTAATCACTATTACAGGGAAAACAACATGAAGTTAGCTACTTGGAACGTCAACTCTTTAAAAGTTCGCTTACCTCACGTACTTGAATGGCTTGAAGCCACAAAAACGGATCTTTTGTGTTTACAAGAACTTAAAATGACCGATGATGTTTTCCCTGTCGATGCTTTAAAGGATGCTGGATACGGTGCTATCTATGCGGGCCAAAAAACCTACAATGGTGTAGCTATTCTCTATCGTCAAGACACCGTGGAAGCCCCCCAAGACATTCAAGTGAATCTTCCCGATTTTCTTGATGAGCAAAAGCGCCTGATTGCAGGTACCTTTAAAACTGCACAGGGAGATATTCGAGCCATTTGTGGTTATTTCCCAAATGGCGCAGAAGTAGGCTGTGACAAGTATGCTTATAAACTTGCGTGGTTAGCAAAACTTCAAACATTCGTTAAGCATGAGCTACAAAAGCACAATCAGTTGGCCCTATTTGGTGACTATAACATTGCACCTGATGATCGCGACGTCTGGAACCCTAAAGCATGGGAAGGCAATATTTTGGTTTCTCCGGCCGAACGCGGTGCCTTTCAAGCGTTACTCAATCTTGGCTTAAACGATTCATTCCGCTTGTTTGATCAACCCGAAGGGCTTTACACCTGGTGGGATTATCGAATGTTAGGATTTCAAAAAAATCATGGTCTTCGTATTGACCATATTTTGGTTAGTGATGCTTTGAAAACAAAAATCCAATCGGTTCAAATTGATAAGGCACCAAGAAAGTGGGCAAAGCCAAGTGATCATACGCCCTATGTAATTACTTGCTAACACAACCGTTTACTTTTAAACCAATATAATTCGTCATTACTACATTGGGTTAATGGCTGATTTTCTGGTTCATTTTATTTAAAGGCAAAGGGACGGTTTTGTCACGCAAAACTGTCCCTTTGTTATACCTATCACTTACGACAATAGAGTGCGTAGATGAAAGTTTATAATACAATCTATGTTTCCATAATCTCTATAATTTCTGCTGTTGATTTAGCTTGACCAGACTCTTTCTAAATGAACAGATGTTTTAATACATATTGACTCTTGTTATATGCTGAACAATTTTCCACTAGTATCCATTGTTATCCCTGTTTTTAATGTAGAAAATTACATAAAAGAATGTCTTGACTCCGTTATAGCCCAAACCTATCCAAATATTGAAATTTTATGTGTTGACGATTGTGGAACAGATCAATCGATAGAAATTGTTAAGGCCTACGCGAAAAAAGACAACAGAATAAAAATTCTGAAACACAATGAAAATCGAGGCTTACCTGTTGCTAGAAATTCAGGTATTAACGAAGCTAAAGGTGAGTTTATTTTTTTCTTAGATTCTGATGACTACATAAGCGTGAATACAATTCATGAACTTGTAAAAAAAGCCTTGGATTCTCAGGTTGATATCACACTTTGTGACTCGACCGCTTTTTTAGATAAGAAATATAGAAAAGAGAGTCTTGATAACTATATTAGTCAACTAAACTCCTTTTTAGTTGCAAATTACGACAGTCTTAATGTCACAGAAGAAAACTATTACTCCAGTTTAAGTAAAGTTTCCTGTGTCTCTTGGGGAAAACTCTTTAAAACTAAATTTATTAAAGACCATCATCTTAAATTTATTGATTACAAGGTCTTGCATGAAGACAACGGCTTTCAAGCTAAATTTTTAGCCTGTAAACCACGTATTACCTGTGTCCACAAGAAATTATATTTTTATCGTATAAGAGAAAATAGCATTACTCAAAGTACCTCTAACAAAGCAAAAAAATTCAACAACCTAAAATTGTCTATACAAGATGCGATTTCTTTTATAAAAAATTCTAATAGTCCATCGCTAGCATATGAACTTCGAGACTTTTATTACGTACAATTCTGGACCCAAAATCCTTTTATCAAATTCTATTGGGGCAAACGCAGAAAATTATTAAAAATATTAGGGATATGGATTATCAAATACTCCCATCAATTTGATGACACCAAAAGATTATCGGTCTTAGGGATAAGATTAATCAGAGGAAAATAGGATTGTAGAATCTCAATTCAAACTTCTGAAAGCGCTGATCCTTTCAGAGGTTTTTATTCCTTCTTTAATCTATTCACTAATGAATTTATGCATTTAAACACTCATACTACGCGTATTGAGAACAAAGAAATGCATTTACCTGTTATACATATAGTTCAATCTTTTTATTACAAAGCTCTAACAATACATTTTCTTTTAATGGAGTTCAGTAAAAAGTGAAACATTAACAAAGTTATCGTCCCACTAACTTTAAAGCTTTAATTGAACGGTCTTGTAGTGTTGGTGAATATTTTGAATAGCAATCACAAGATCTCGAACTCCGTAGCACGTCATAAAAAATGCACTGACTGGGATGGCGGCATAACAAACCCTTACCTGCATCCAAGGAATCGACTGCATATAAGCTTGAGCTTTGAATACCCAAACCCAACCGTAATAACAAATAATGGCGTAGGTTGCCAACTCGATAAGACATACCACAATACGTGCAATATGCCCCACCAAGCCTTCCATGCGCTCAGTTAGTACTTCAACCACAAAGTGATTGCGTGTACGAACTAACTCCTGAGCTCCCAAAAAAATCATCCAAACCAAAAAGATCTGAATCCAGTCATCGGTTTGCGTAAAGTTGTACACAGGAACAAACCGAACAAAGACATTGAGCAAAAACATAATGACAATTGCTGCAAGTGAAATCACACACAGACTTCTTGTCACAAGGCTGACCGCATTGTCTACACGCTTTAATACTGAAACAATTCCCATATCACTCACCTACCCCACGATACGCGCAAGACTCAAAGATAATTCTGGTATAAACGCCACAGCAAAGGCCATCAAAATCATCAAAACAACGTACCCAATACTATCTTTGGCGATTTCCATTACCTTTTCACCTGTAATGCTTGCCATAACGTAAAGATTAAGTCCCACCGGTGGAGTTAAAACCCCTACGGCCAGTGCAATACACATCACAATACCTAATTGCGTGACGTCGTAACCAAAACTCTTTGCAATGGGGACAAAAATAGGAACCGTAATAAGAAGAATTGCCGTCCCTTCCATAAAGCATCCCATAATCACCAAAATAAAAATGATGAGCATGAGCACCAAAGCCATTGAACTAAAGTTCGTCGACATAAAAGCAATGGCTTGCTGAGGGATACGTGTATAAAGAAGAACGTACTGGAAAAAGCCTGCCGTCGCAATCACAAACATCACCTTAGATGTTTGTTCAACTGTATCCCATAGGATTTTCGGAAGATCTTTAATCCTGATGGTCTTAAAGACAAAGAGCCCCAAAATAAAGACATAAAAGGAAGCGACTGCTGCGGCCTCAGTTGCAGTAAAGAGCCCTGCAAACATGCCTCCAATTACAATAACAGGTGTTAACAATGCCCAGAAGGCATCTTTAAAGGCTTGCCAACGCTCACTCCAGTCACTGCGTTCTACCTTTGCATAACCTCGACGATAGCAAATGTAAGACGACCACATCATAAACAAGAGGCCTAACAAAACACCCGGAACGGCACCGGCAGCAAATAAGGCATTCACACTGGTTTGCGTCAAACCAGCATATAAAATCAATGTGATACTTGGTGGAATAATGGGGCCCAAAGCGCCACCGGCCGCAATGGTTGCACAGCTAAAGGAGCGGCTATAGCCCGACTTTGTCATCTCACCAATAGCAATCATCCCGATGCCAGCTGCACAGGCTGCCGCGGAACCAGACATGGCAGCCATCACCACGCACGCAACAATTGCTGCGTTAGATAGCCCACCCCAACGATGTCCTAAACACACCCGTCCAAAGCCAAAGAGGCTCTTAGAAATTCCCCCAACAGACATAAGATTGCCCATCAGTAAGAAAAAGGGAATGGACATCAAGGTAATACCGGAGACTTGCGAAAACATCCGCTGAGCCACCAAAAAGAGTCTCGAGGGATCGCCTCCGGCCATCAAAAAGGTAGCAATTGAGGCAAAGCCCATGGTAACGGCAGTTGTCACTCCAATTAGAAGTAGGCCCAATACCGCTGCAAAAATCATAAACATGACCATGGTTTCTGCCTCAATCCTTTTTTAATAATATTGTTATGACCAATTATCGAGCTGCTTGAACAGCCTTCAAAAGCTCTTGCATTGCATCTTCGCCAGCTAACTCACCGACCTTCTTATAAGCGGGCTTCATCTTTTCGACAAAGGATGCACGGTCAGGGTATGTCACATTCATGCCCTTCTTTTGCAATTGCTTCACTACAGATGCTTCACCATTGCTAATTAAATCACGGGTAAGATTTTGTGCCTTAATCGCTTCTTCGGTCACAATCTTGCGATGCTCTTCGCTCATCCCTTCAAACGTGGTCTTGTTAATCAACAAGACTTGGCAGTCGAAGTAGTGATTGGTCATTGCCAATTGATCTTGCGTTTCAAATAAAGAGTCCGCCAAAATCGTAAAGACTGGGTTTTCTTCGCCAACTACCACGCCTTGCTTTAAGGACGTATAAAGCTCAGAGTAAGCGATGCGTTGCGTATTGGCGCCAACGGCATCAAATGCGGCTAAAAGACCCGTAGAAGGCGGAACACGGATTTTTAAACCTTCCAAATCTTCAGCCTTATTCACGACAAC
>Susan_p2__coassemble_4523_pt1 | contig 4348 bp, 2 predicted proteins | sample Susan_p2__metabat2_low_PE_004 | metagenome-assembled genome bin Susan_p2
GCACAACAAAGAGTCAAACTGATAACCGTCAGAATCAACAGCTAAAATCAGACGTTCGACCAAGTCATCATATTGGTCTTGAGTGATAAATAAATCAGTCATAAAACAAAAGAGGGCGATTTATCCGCCCTCCCCTTCAAAAACGAATTAGCGGATAAAGGGATTATCTAACATAATCGTATGTGCACGATCCGGACCCGTAGAAACCACGGCGATCGGGCAACCTGAAACTTCGCTCAAGCGCTTTAAATATTGCTTGGCTGTTTCTGGCAATTGATCCCAATCGGTAATACCGTACGTGCTTTGTTCCCAACCCGGGAACTCTTCATAGATCACTTCACATTGTGCGCAGGCTTCAGCACCGTAAGGCATCACTTCGATTTCCTTACCTTCGTACTTGTAACCAACACCTAAACGAACCGTTTCAAGACCGTCCAAAACGTCAAGCTTCATGACGGCCAAGCCTTGCAAGCCATTGATTTGAACGGCACGACGCATAGCGGCACCATCAAACCAACCACAACGACGCGGACGACCCGTAACTGCACCGTATTCAAAGCCCTTGTCGCGCAAGTGTTGACCCAACTCATCATGCAATTCTGTCGGGAACGGACCTTCACCAACACGGGTGCAGTAAGCCTTCGTAATACCCAAAACATAGTCAATGCGATGAGCACCAACGCCAGCACCAGAGCAGACAGCGCCAGCCACAGTATTAGAACTCGTCACATACGGATACGTACCATGGTCAATATCCAACATGGAACCTTGGGCACCTTCGAACAAGAAAGATTTTCCTTGGTCCATCAACGTGTTGATCGTATATGAAACGTCAACAACCATCGGCTTAATACGGTCTGCATATGCCAACGTATCATCGATCACCTTGTTAACATCCAAAGCTTGAGCACCAAGCTTTTGTGTCAAAACAAAGTTATGCAAGTCCATTGCATCACGAACGCGATCGGCAAAATGCGTCGGATTGTAGAGATCAGCAACACGAACACCGCGACGAGAAACCTTATCTTCATACGTCGGGCCAATGCCACGCCCCGTCGTACCAATCTTCTTAGCGCCGGCAGCAGCTTCGCGAGCATGGTCCAAAGCAACGTGATAAGGCATCACCAAAGGCGCATTACCAGAGACCTTTAAACGATGTTCAGCTTCACAGCCACTCTTTTTCAATTGTTCGATTTCGCCAAAGAAAGCTTCGGGACTGAAGACGATACCGTTGCCCAAATAGCAAGTCATGGTCGGATGCATAATGCCTGACGGGATCAAGCGCAACACAGTCTTATTACCATTGATGACCAACGTATGACCTGCGTTGTGACCACCGTTAAAGCGGACAACACCATCAACCTTTTCGGTCAACCAGTCAACGATCTTACCTTTACCCTCGTCACCCCACTGGGCGCCGACAACAACAACATTTTTAGCCATTGTTTATCCCCGAAACCTATTTAAAAATTCTTAAGCGAGTGTCAGTTCAATGTCACACTCCGTAACTTAGTAATTATGACGGAGTTTATCTCGCTTGTGAAGAGCTAAAGGGCCGATTTACGCCACTTTAAAACGATTTTTTGTTACAGCACATAGAAATTGATTCCACAAAAGAAAAATATTCTCATGCTCTCATTAGCTAAAGCGCTATACTCAAAAAAATAACAAATACACTCCCCCTCAGGAGATAGTCCCTATGCAAGCGCTTAACACCTGTGCATTTTTTGCTCTGATCGTTTTAATTGCTCTAGCGTTGCTCTCATGCATCTGCGTTTTTTCAGCCACAGGAGCGTCACTATGTCGATGGCTTTTAAAGCCATTACCTCCATCGATAATCTGCACTAAAAATCACAATACGCTACCGAATGAACGGCATAATAGAAAGGCCCTCTACTTGAGTGTGGATCACAACTCAGATAGAGGGCCAAGTTATACGTTTCTAATAGTCAAAATTAGAACGTGTAACGGACACCAGCGTTCCAACGGTACGGGGTCTTGATTTCGCCACCCGTCACGTATTCGAAATCAGCATAACCGTGGAAGTTCTTCGTGAAGTTGACGTTCATACCAACGCCCAACTCATACCAACCACCGCCGAAGTCTTGATCGAAAGTGCCAACATTCTTAGCAGAACGACCCGTGGTAGACGTTTCACCGTCAAAGTCATAGAGGTAAGAAGCGCGTACAAACAAAGAACCAACATTATCCGGGCAGTTCAAGCCTGCTTGAACACCAACTCGGGCAACATAAGAATCGATAGAGTCTTGTTCAATCGTGACGCCTTGGTTAGCTTCATAGCGTTCACCGGAAATGTGAGAGGCCGTGAATGCCAATTGAGGCTCAACATAAGCTAAGGAGCCAACCGGGAAACGATGACCTGTTTCAACAGACATGGCAATACCGTGCGTGTTGAACTTGCCAGCGAGATTTGCATCAGCCGGACCGATATCGAATTCATTAGTGAGCTTACCCCACTTAGCAGAGACATCAAGGTAAGAACCACCTTCATAGATCCAGGTGCTATAAGCCGTCAAAGAAGCCATATAGTTGTCTCCAGAGCCATTGATGAAGTCGGCATCACCCTTGTTATAAGAGAAGGCACCACCAACAAAATGCTTCACACCTTCAGCGCCAATTTGAGTATCTGCACCCACTTGGATACCGTTGTACTTGTTGGAAACGTGGTCAGCTTCAGCCTTACCACCGTAGGTGCGAGCCCAAAGGCCAACTGCGCCATCGTTGTTGCGCAATTCACCCATGCGTTGAGCCATGTCATCGGCTTCTGCACGCCATTGCATCATCGTCACAGCCGTGCTTTCGCCAATAGACACTAACTTGGCATTGGTCTTAGAAGCAGTTTGGACAAACTTGCCATCTGCGCCAACATAGCCGATTCGATCGTCAGCAATAAAGCCACCAGAGAACAAAACAGAGCCCTTACCTTCATAAGATTGATTCTTATTGAATTCTTCGATAACAGCGTTCATGCCCTTGGCGTCAACCAACTTCCCAGACACTTCGACATCAGCCTTAACATTGTCAGCCGTTGTGAACTTCGTGCCCTCAAGCGTGTTGAACTTAGCATTGACCTTATCGGCAGCAGCGTCAATCTTAACTTGACCCTTTTCGTTCAAAACAACATTGGTGTTGCCAGAAGCATTAGCGATCGTAACTGTAGCATTTTCAACAGCGAGAGCGGAGCCGGCTTCGGACTTGAGGTTGGCGATGGAGCTTGCTTCCTTACCGTTAGCAATCGTCAATGTCACATCTTGAGCTAGCACTACACCTTGCTTGGCTGCCTCACGTGCTGCACCATCAAATTTAATGGTGTTAACCTTAGAGTCTTTATTAACAGTCCAAGAGGAAGTCATATCCAACTTAACGTCTGCGGTAGAGTTTTCGGCGATACTGACGCCGCCAACCCAGTTAGAACCATTAACCAACTTGATGGTATAGACACCATGGACATTTTCTTCAGTAACTTCACTCGAACCAGGTCTTGCTTGAACAGAAATAACATCCTTGAAGTCACCTAGCCATTGAGAACCATCCTTCAAAAGAACGTTTGTTGTGCTAGAGGTACTATTATTAACGAATTTGCCACCACCCCATGCTTGGTAGTTATTGATAACATCACCCTTGAGAGCAGTTTTGTTCAACGTTAGTTGATTCGTAACCGTAAGCGCTTCGCTAGAGGGCAAGGAGTTAGCATCCGAACCTTCCAGATTTGAAGCTGCCGCAGCATTGGCGAAGTAAATACCCTCTTCCAACGTCAATTTCGTTCCAGTAAGTTCAAGGGTCGCTTTGCGTTTATCCAACTTTTGAATGCCACTGTTTTCGGCAAAGCGAATACTCTTAAGCTTGTAACCCTCTGCATTGTTTAAGGCCAAAGAAAGATAGCCATAGTCCTTACCATCTTGACGATCTCCAAATGTATTCAACCAAACAATATTTTTTTGGGCGCTTGAGAGTGCTTCTTGGAATTTGTCATCAGAGACGCTTAGAAAACCATCACCAGAATAAATAGAGCCGGATTCAACCTGGGGGGCTGCAAAAGCAGCTGAGGAGAACAAACTGGCCACCAACACGGCCGTCAAAGTCATTTTGCTATTCATAATTGTTCTTTCATAAGGAAGATTATTGTTCAGAAAAGCTACTAGCAATAACAGCCTTTCCTCATTTAGCAATTCATTCATCAATGCATTTGAATTAATGCACTACTACACTTGATAATGAATCGCAATTTCGAATATTACTGACAGAAAAGAGCAACCTTTTGCCTGTAATTTCTCTGTTACACAAAAAAAATGTAAATTTTTAATGGATAACACTTATAGCTTTTACT
>Susan_p2__coassemble_5696_pt1 | contig 3577 bp, 3 predicted proteins | sample Susan_p2__metabat2_low_PE_004 | metagenome-assembled genome bin Susan_p2
CTCCCAATGAGCATCTTGCAGAACAGCAGAGGCCCTTAAAAGAAACAAACTCAGACTGCAATCGTTCCCATACGATTGGATGATGGGTTATAAAATGACTTGCATCAGTGACCATAAAAAAATGGATTTTCAGACTTTTTCTTTGAAACTAAAGATTTAAAATAAAACATTTCTGGTAAACGAATGCTTCAAGATCCGAAAACAGGAATGATTTCAATGCTTGATTCCCCTGGTGACGTTTCACTCAGAAAGTTCTTACCTAAATTTAGAAAAAAGATGGAACGTACATATCGCCGATTGGTTCTTAATTTAATAACCTCTAAGTCTGTTGCTATTGTTAATTCAGGAAGACCTAATGAAAAACATGGTATCAATGAATTCTTATGTGCCTTAATGAGCATGTATCCAAAACTCAATATTCATTTTATTAATATTATTCACGATGACTTTGTGAAAGAAGTCAAAGTTTCGCACTTATCAACTTCTTGTCATCATTACGAAATTAGATTTTCAGCCATTTACATTGGAGGTAAAGATCACCCTTATGCATGGCTAGATAATATTGATGAATGGGATACTACTCTTGGAGGTATTAAACTAAAAACGAAGTCTCCCATCAAGAAATTAGTGGATTGGTTGGCAAATTTGTTTATGTAAATAAATTGGATTTAGTACTTCATAACACCGATATTATTTTGCTAGTATTTCATAAAGTACGCAAATGAATTAATTTTTATTACGTTGCATTAAGTTGCATAGCCTAAATAACTATGAATATGAACATCTCTAAAGACTTAGAGTCGGATAACCGTCTTCAATTTGGGGAAATAATAGGCAAGGGTACAGAGCGAGTTTGTTTTGCCCATAAAAGTAATCCCAACAGATGTTATAAAGTAAGTAATAAAGCTCACTCTAAACAGACAAGAAGAGAAATTAAATACTTTCAATACCTAAAGAAAAAGCAGAAATTCCCATCATTTATGCCCAAATTTTACTCAGCATATGAAAGTGGCAATTATTTTATTATTGAACAAGATCTATTGATAAATAATGAAAATTATTGCTATTTGACGCTACGAGACTTTCTTTTACAAGCCTCAAATTCTGACATTTCTATACTTGAGGAAAAACTCGAAGAACTCAAGAAGGAAATGCTAGCGCTTAATATCATTACTTGCGATATGCGAACTACCAATATTATGGTGGAACTCAAAGATGATTCATTAAATCAAATTTATATTTTTGATGGTTATGGAGCACCTGAAATGCTTCATTTACCCAATTACCTTCCGTTACTTGGACGATGGAAAATACGGAGACAATGGAAAAAATTTCAGCGCTACTATCAACAAGATTTACAAAAGCGATCATCTCAAAAATAAACGGTGATCGATTAATATAGTTTGCTCCACGCACCGATCGTCTAGTTTTTGATTCATCAAGGACTGATTTGGTGCCTCTTTTTCTATTGATTTTCACTTTTATTCTGCTTACAATTCGAAAACTTTTTTCATTCAACCCACCCTTTTTCAGGATTTAGTTTCGTCTTATTGACATTTTTATAAGCGGTGGGTTGGCTACCAAAACTTATTTACAAATCCAATCGTCTCCCATAGACCATCAATAGATAGAAAACTATATGCATTTTTCCAAAGGAAAGCTGAATCCACTGAAAATTAACTCGACAGGCAAATACAAAAAATTAACAAATCTGAAATACTTTGCTTTTGACTGTTCATATCAACAAAAATTGCTATCAATTGCACCTAATATTGATGCCCTCATCGATACAAATGCAACACTTAAAAATTCCAAAAAAACGTCTGCCAAACTTTTTTCAGTTGATTCTGACGTATTTTTTGGTAAGCATGTTCGTTTCTACAATAAAGTCTTTTACTCAAGACTACGCTACATTATCCAACCTACACGAGATTTGTGGGCAGCTTGGATTGCCAAAAAACTAGAAAATTGCGGAATTCTTACGCCAAAAGTCTACGCTATTGGTCAAAGAAAAAATCTTGGCATTATCTCCGATACATACATCATCACTGAAGCACTGCTTGACGCACAATCTTTACATGATATTGTCTACGTACAACCAAATAACTCTCTTTCTGTATTAGAGCGAGGGGGAAAAGCTATACGCAAGCTACATAATGCTGGTGTAACACACGGAGATGTAAAGCTAGCAAATTTGTATGTTCAGAATGACAAGATAGGATTTTGGGACTTAGACTCAGCAAAAATCTTTAAAGGACCGGTTCCTAAAATGCTTATCCTTGAAGATCTAGCTCGATTCTTGTCATCTTTTATTCGAACCGTAGATGAAAGCGCTACTCAAAAAAATATTCCTGTGAATATAAATATTGCTCAAGCTGGTAATACTTTAGCTCAAAGCTATGGCATTGAGTCAAGCGAGTTATTGGCTGAGTACTATCGCAAATGGCACCACAAACTCAATCTCAAGCACTTTGCTAATGAATTAAACTTTGATGAAAAGCATTCACACAAACCGAAGAGACCACATCAATTAAAATCAGCTCGATTAATGAATGCTTTCATTCGTCAGCGTTCCTTATTTAAAAAATCCTAACCCCTGGTTTCTTGATGAAGGGAGAAAGTAAATCTGTTTAACTTTCTCCCTTTCTTACACGTACTATTTTTTCTTTTCCGCCAAACTAATTTGAATCCCCTCTATTTCCCTAGCAGCATCCAAAAATGCTTGATCAACAACCACATCGAATTCATGTGGAAGAAGGAAAGCCCCTTGATGAGATCCCTTCGTCACAATAATTGCAACTCGACAAGCACAATCAGAGTTCACTGCACTGAAATTGCTGAGGAATTCTTTCAATATTTCAAAATCAAAATTAGGATCCTCAACATTAACCGTCACCGTTACATGCGACTTTGCGTTTAAAACAGAGGGTGAACTAATAAGGCGCGCTGTAATCGAAATACCAGAGGGAGAGAATTTGTCCTCTCTGACTTGCCCCTTCACATAAACCAACTCATCCGTTTTGACATAATTTCTGAAGATCTTCCAGTCATCACCAAAGCAATTTACAGAAATCGTTTTAGTACCATCGTCTAACCAGAAACTTCCCATTAAGCGACCTTCTTTATTAAAGCTTGACTTAATATTGGAAGCCACTCCAGCAACAAGCATACTCGGTCCACGACGCTTTGCCTCTCGGGGTTGTGCTCGAAGATTGATCAATGGTGTAGGCTTTTCCTTAGCAGCCTCTTCTTCAAAGGCACCATAGAAATGACCACTAAACACACAACCCATAACATCGCGCTCGCCGGTTAGCGTTTTATAAGCACTCCAAGGTTTAGCATCAATATAATCCGGCAAAACCTCTTCAATCACATCGCCAAAAAGGCTCGTTTGACCTTCGTTAGAGGATTCACTTTCCCCTAGGGCCAACGCGTTATCAACATTTGCAGCAAGCTTAGCGCGATTAGGCTCAATGGAATCAAAAACACCCGCACTAATAAAGCTATTGAGCGTACGCTTAGAGAAGTAGGAACGATTCACGCGCTTTACAAAATCATAGAGATCTTTAAAGGGACC
>Susan_p2__coassemble_7986_pt1 | contig 2712 bp, 3 predicted proteins | sample Susan_p2__metabat2_low_PE_004 | metagenome-assembled genome bin Susan_p2
TGATTGTGAATAAGGCTGACGCCGTAAATAGCTGTCCCACTTGATGAGAAAGTGCGTGTCCCACGTCGTAAGAAGCGCCGTCCCATTTTGTGTGAAATTCCACGTGTGATTAATGAGGTTATTCAATGGCAAAATCGCCCTCTTGATCTAATTTATCCTATTGTTTACATGGATTGTATTGTTGTAAAGGTTAAAGATAATCAAAGAGTTACCAATAAAGCAATTTTTGTTGCCTTAGGTATTAATATGCAGGGTAATAAAGAGTTGTTAGGTTTATGGATGGCAGAAAATGAAGGAGCGAAGTTCTGGTTGTCAGTTTTAACTGAACTCAAAAATCGAGGTGTTGAAGAGATTCTAATTGCTTGTGTTGATGGTTTAAAAGGTTTTCCTGAAGCCATTCAAGCCGTTTATCCCGAAGCTCTAATTCAACTTTGTATCGTTCATACGGTCCGTAACAGCATGCGTTTTGTTAGTTGGAAAGATTATAAAGTTGTGGCGGCTCAGTTAAAGGCGGTGTATCAGGCCCCTACTGAACAACAAGCTGTTGGGCGACAGAGTACTATCCCCTTAAATGAACTGACCCCCAGTATTGCGACAAAAATAGCATTCTGGAGGACGTATGAAAAATGTTCGTTTAAATGTTTTAGCGGGATTTCGACAAGGGCTCTCTGCTAGTCATTTATCAAAAATCTACTCACTGTCTATTGATGACGTGAAAGAGTGGCGTCGTTTAACTTTATGTGGACATACTGATTGGGTTGATGGGAATATCAAAATAAAATTCTCATTAAAAGATAAACGAGAGCTTCTCGACGCGTTCTTTGCTCAAGACTTAAGCCCTTTGAAATTTGCAGCAATGCAAAATATTCCTTATGGAAGTTTTAGAGGTTGGATTCGTAAAGTTAAACGCTTGGGGAGTCTTGATACTGCATTCCCTCCCATCCCTCTGAAACGAGTCAATAAACGCTCAAATCTTGAGAAAATTGCCTGTGCAATATTCCACATCAAAAAATATTCGATGTCTGCATCAGAAGTAGCAGCTCAATTAGGCTATAACATAAGATCTGTTCAAAGATGGTATCGAAAGTACCGTCTAAATTCCGCATACTGTCATACTATTGATGACATTATCGAGCGGAGCGTCATCATGGATAGCTTTCATATCTCAGAAAAGAAAATACAAACTCAGCGAGAAGCCTTAATTCAATGGGTTAAGAATAACATTTCACTTAATCTGCAAGATATATCTAAAGTCATTACCCAAATTACAGAGTTAAAAAAGCTTGGTTTACCTGTTTATGAAGCCTGTAATTTATTCGGGATTCACAGGAGCACTTATTACAGGCATCGTCAACATAAAACAGCTGACCATGATCGTGAAATTGTAGAAGCCATCAAATCCTTTCAAATCAAGCATCGCTACAGCTATGGGGCCAAAAGAATGGCTAAGCAATTGAGTTTTCAGTTCCAAATTCCAATTAATCATAAAAGGACAGCTCGTTTAATGAAACTTCATGGACTTAATGCACGTATTCGTCAGGTTCGAAAGCTTTTTCCTCGACAGAAAAATGAGCGTATTATCGATGGAAGACCAACAAACAATATTTTAAAACGTCAATTCTTCACAGAAAAACCTAGGAAGAAATTCGTTTCTGACATGACTTTCTTTCATACTTATGAGGGCTGGTTAGTGTTGAGCACAATCAAAGACCTTTGCACGAAAGAAATCGTTGCCTGGGACTTTGACACCGGTGCAACTGTCGAACTGGCAATGAGAACATTATCCAAAATTGATCACTACAAAGGAGCTATTCTTCATAGTGATCAGGGAGGAGCGTACACGAGTCCAAGCTACAGAAACCTTGCTGAAAGTTTGGGTATTTCGCTAAGTTATTCAAGAAGAGGAAATTGTTTCGACAATGCGTGTATGGAAAATTTTTATGGACATTTAAAGTCGGAAACAATCTATCAAATGCCAATCACCGAAAGGTATTCTAAAACACGCATTCAATTGCAGGACATTATTAATCGATACATTTATTGGTATAACAACGGTAGAATCCAAGAAGGATTGGGCTATTTATCCCCTAGAAATTTTTATCTAGAAAAGGTCCAAGCTACTGTCGCAGAATAGGGGGTTGGTTCATAAACGACAAAATTTGACCCCTTTCATTAGAAAGGAGTTTGCATGTCAAAGCATTTTATTAGGAAGATTGGTAGTTTAGAAACAAACTGTCCAAATCCTATGCTTCAACCTATTGAAATCAACCAAATTAAATCGTTGTATCAAGCTGGTGTGCCGATTAAACAAATCGTTGCTCAAACCGGGATTGCAAGAAATACTGTCAGAAAGTACTTAAGAGAAATGTCATCATCCCCATCGACCAACTCTCGACATATCATCGAAAGTTTTGGTGCAGAGATAAGAGAGATGTTCTTCAAGTGTGAAGGAAACTGTGTTGTCGTTCATCGAAACGTAGAATCTAAGCTTGGTTTACATGTGTCATTGCGACAATTACAAAGATTCTGTCACCCATTTCGTAAAGATTTAAAACCAGACAACAAACATATTCGCTTTGAAACTGAACCTGGTCAACAAATGCAAATAGACTTTGCAGAAAAAACTTTGGTAATAAATGGTGAAGTCGTAAAAATGCGAGAGTGTAAATTTGTTTGTGTAAATTCCAGTTAAAGGAATTTGGCAACTCTGTC